>Ga0056128_1000712_pt1 | contig 32498 bp, 24 predicted proteins | sample WorMetLIZISLAND2_FD_71113 | JGI IMG/M metagenome (GOLD analysis project Ga0056128, IMG submission 71113) | Marine gutless worms symbiont microbial communities from Max Planck institute for Marine Microbiology, Germany - Olavius geniculatus... ...
GTCAAGTGGGTTAGAGCGAAGCTCGACAGCCGGCCGATAGGCGGATGGCCGAAGGCCAAGCGAGCTTTAGCTCGCGGTCCGCCTATCAGAAAGGGTCAGCCGGACAGCCTGGATCTGGTCTCTTCACAGAAATTTTCCAGTCGCCGCTGGATTTTCTCGATAACCTCGGCTCTCTTGCGGGTGAGGATTTCCTGCCACCTTTCTTCACTGATGACGCTGGTGATCAAGCTGTCGGAACCGTGGGTGACGTCCTTGAGAACATGCATTATAACGATCGAGGCATCGTAACGATTGGCGAGACCGGCGGCGTAGTTGAAGGCGAAACCGGACGTTTCGGACAAGTCGGTGGGAAACAGAATTCTATTGATTTCAGGAACCATGTTATCGTTTCCTTCCATCTTTGGGATTTTGGCAATAATTGGTATATACAAGAAAAATAAGCAGGTGATCAAGAAAAATCGCGGCGGAAGGACTAGTTCAATATAAGCACGATCAACTCCCGGGGACCGTGGACACCAAAGGCAAGGGTCATTTCGATGTCTGCCGTCTTGGAGGGGCCCGATATCAAGACCACGTTGGTGGGCATTTTAGTCGACCACCCCTCTTCCCGGACGACCTCGGAAAACGAGCTGAATATTTTGTCAGCCTCCAGGACGGCGATGTGGATGGACGGTACCAGTGACATCAGGCGGGGTTCTTTGTCCGTAGGCCACAAGATCAAGGCGCCGGGATCGGCTATGGCGCCGGCGGTGGAGGTGATGCCGGCGTCGATGGTAAACAGCCGCGATTTGAATTCCTCGATATCTTCCGAATAGGGTATTAATTCAGGCATATCGGCGGCGTGATTTTCCCAATGGTGTTTAAGGGTGTCACCCAGCGCCGTCTCCGGCGGATAAACCAAGCTTTTCAATTTCCGGTCTTTTAATATGCGTTCTAATTCGGAAACCCAGTTGCCTTTACTGGTGACGTGCACCTCGGTGCGCATTGCTTCCATAAGGGACTTTAATTTTTCAATTCTTTCAGGTCGGCGGTAAGTCCCGGCCGGCATCGGTTCCGATCGGGGTATCGCGGACGCGGCCGCCCGGCCGCCGGCCCTCAGCCTGGCGTAAATCCTTTCACGTGATCGTTCACTCATTGTCGACTCCATTGTGTTTGACTAGTTCATGCAGACTTCGAGGCGCAAATTCAGGGACCTTGCGGTAACGGGTCCAGCGCTTCAACGGTCCCTCCGGCGGCAATTTTTGCCCCAGGGCCGACATGATTTTGATGCCGACCGCATTGACCAGCGGGTGAGTGTTTGCCAGAGCCCAGATTTTCCAGGTCAGGCTTTCGACCCAGTTGCGCTTGTACCCGTGTCCTGTCACTGTACTGGTGGGATCTTTGGAGTAGCTTTCATTGCGTATGCGACGGATGAGATCCGGGATGGGAATTTTGACCGGGCAGACCTCTTCGCAGGAGTTGCACAGGCTGGATGCCGTCGCCAGCACCCCGGCGGCTTCCAGGCCTTCGACCTGCGGATTCAAAATCTTGCCGATGGGCCCTGGATAAATATAACCATAGGCGTGGCCGCCGATACGATTGTAGACCGGGCAGTGGCTCAGGCAGGTCCCGCAGCGAATGCAATATAGGGTCTGACGGCGCTGATCGTCGGCGTATATTTTTGAGCGGCCGTTGTCCAGGATGATCAGATGGACTTCCTTGGGCCCGTCTTTTTCACCCGGTTTGCGCGGCGAGGTAATCATGTTGACGTAGGTGGTGATGAGCTGGCCGGTGGCCGAACCGATCAGCAGCCGCAGCATGGGCGGCAGCTCTGCCAACTTTTCGATGACTTTTTCCAGGCCCATTAGAGCGATATGTACGCCGGGCACGGTCGTGCACATGCGCCCGTTGCCCTCGTTTTCCACCAGACAAAGGGTCCCGGTTTCCGCCACTGCGAAATTCACCCCGCTCAGTCCCACATCGGCTTTTTCAAACTTCTTTCTCAGGGTTTTGCGGGCGATGGCGTTCAGTTCGTCCACATTCTCGGTGTAGGGGGCATCCGGAATTTTTTCGTGGAATATTCGGGAAATCTGGTCTTTGTTTTTATGAATGGCCGGTACGATGATATGGGCGGGGGTTTCGTTGTTAAGCTGAATGATAAATTCGCCCAGATCGGTCTCCAGGGCTTCGATTCCATTTTTCTTCAGAAAAGCATTGAGCTCCATTTCTTCGGAGACCATGGACTTGCCTTTGACCAGCCGGGTGGCCTGATGGGATTGCATGATGTCCAAAACCAGCTGGTTGGCTTCCGCGGCAGTCTCCGCCCAGTGTACCTGGATGCCGTTTTGGGTGCATTTTTTTTCCAGCTGCTCCAAAAGCTCAGGTAGTTTGCTCAGGGCGTTGTTTTTAATTGAATTTCCCAATATTCTGAGGCGATCGATTTCATCCGGATCTGTAAAAACGCTTTTGCGCTTGAGCACCAGGGTGTCCATGGCGGATTGTATGTTTTTTATCAGCTGAGGGTCGTTTAACGCCCGGTCGACATTTTTTTCGAAATCAAGCGGCTGATGGTTTGGCATTGATTCTCTCCCATATAAAATCGGCCAGATGCTGGCCCTGAATTGGCGTGTCGGTGTTCTGCATGGCGCCACTGATGTTCATCAGACAGCCGCAGTCGCCGGTGATAAATCGCTGCGCTCCCGTCTGGCGGATGTCGTCCGATTTGTCCTTTACCATGACAGCGGAGATAGCCGGCTGCTTGACCGCAAAGGTTCCCCCGAATCCGCAGCAGTCGGTTTCCCGCTGCAGCTCGACCAACTCCACGTTTTTTAGCCTGCGGATCAGGGCCTTGGAATCCTCCGTGACACCCATTTCGCGCATCGCATGGCAGGACGAATGCCAGGTCACTTTGATCGGCGGACCTTGATCGGCCAGCTTGATGTCGACGGCATGGACCAGAAATTCCGACAGTTCGAACACGCGCTCCGAAAATGCGGCCACCTTGTCGATGCGGGAGTCGTTCTGAAACAATTTGGGGTAATGGTGCCTCATCATTCCCGCGCAGGACCCGGACGGGACCACTATAGGGTAGTCTTTACAGAACAGTTCGATTTGCTTTGCCGCTACGGTTCTGGCTTCATCCGGAAAGCCGGAGTTGTACGCCGGCTGTCCGCAACATGTCTGCCGTGACGGGAAGACAACTCTAATCCCGCTTCGCTGGAGCAATTCGATGCCCGCCATGCCGGCCCCGGGATAAAACATATCCGCCAGGCAGGTGCCGAAGTAATAGACGTTTCGAGGGTTTTCAGGATAAATCCGCATATTTTTCCCATTTTGACGCTGTATTTGGAATTAAAAATCTATCAGATACCCTAAATCATAAAAAATATAAAGGGCTTTTATTCGTCCTGCTTTACAATCTTCCGAGATATTGTTAAATGTATCTATTTCAGCCAATATCGATGAGTCGTGCAAGAATACCGGGAACAATTGGCCGGTCAGCAATAAAACCCCACACTACCAGGAGATCTTCAGGAGTCCGACATGCCTGTATCAAGGAAAAAACTGTTCTGGATCACGGGTTTAATGCCCCTGTTGCCACTAATCGCCTTATTGGCAGCCGCTCAAACGCCCATTGCGGAGAGATCGCTGCCCGCCGATACGATTGTCAAGGATACTTTTCAGGCTGGATACGGGCTGCCGGTGGGAAAGATTCATTCCTTACGGGGGGAAACCCTAATATTTCACCGCGATCCGGCGGTGGGTTACCGGGCCAAGACCGGGTTGCCGCTTTACAGGGGCGATATTCTGCGAACTCAACAAAATTCCTTGATTCTATGCCGACTCGTTGACGGCAGCCGACTGGCAATGGCATCCGGATCCATACTCGAGCTTCGTCAATCCAAAACCGAGTCTACCCGACAGCCCAGCGTGTCAATTCTGAATTTGACGCAGGGGGGTGTCCGGTTTTATGTAAGGGGGGCGCCCAACTTATCCACCTATGAGTTCAAAGTTCAAACCGAGACTGCCTTTATCGTGGCTAAAGAAGCCGATTTCATTGTCAAAGCAGGCCCGGGACGCACCGAGATAATCAACCTGAGAAACAGCCGCGTTGAAGTAACCGACCTGGCAGCGCCGGAGGAAATCCACTTTTTGACGGACTTCCAGCGCACCGTAGTCAGCGAGGACTCGATTGAACCCTTGATCGAGACAGTGTCCGAGATGGATGCCAAAATATTGATGGCTGATTTTCGTATCGCCCCCGACAGCAGATTGTTTGCTTCCGGCGTAAATAAGCCTCCAGATCCTGAATCCCCCAATGAAATCCCGGAAGAATAGGAGCTGTCGATGGCGACCCTATGCCGTCGCGCCAATCCACCCCGAGGAGGAAAATTATCATGGAAGATATCCACGAGAACTTCACCCGCTTCAAGGACGAGTTTCCTGAAATCCACGCCCGGCATGAAGCCCTGGGAAGAGAAATCCACGAGAAGATCGGCCCGCTGCCTGAAAGCAGCCGGTGGTTGATCAAAATCTCCATTTCGGCGGCCTGCAGTCACCGCAGAGCATTGGCTACCCACATCAAGAAAGCCCGGGCTGCCGGTGTGACCGACGGCGAAATCAAGCATGCCTTGCTGCTTCTGATTCCCACCGCCGGCTTTCCGGTGTTCATGAAAGCCTACTCCGTTTTGAGTAAAATGGTTGATTAAGTTGAATATGTTGATTGGTTGATTAAATTGGATGCAACATATCCGATTGCACCGCTCAACTCAAACAGCACAGTCAACTGAATTACGGTAGCCAAAATATCACATCTGCGTCATGCGAGGTCTCCGGGTAGGTTATTGGTTATTGGTTAATCGTTACTAGAATTCGTTGACAGACTCAATCTATCAATCGACATTGGGCATCCTGGAGAATTAGGTCGAGAACTTTGAATCCGTTAACCAAATAACCAATAACGAATAACAGATAACTCCCCATCGGGTCTCAGCCTGATTGGGAACCAAATTAGATTTCTGGTGCTGTTGCCGAGTGGCTTAACTATACCCTAGAGGGGAGGTCTAATGGCGAAAAAGGACATATTGACGGAGATCAAAGAAGGGATTGCCCGGGCCATCAGGTTTGTGACCGTCGATATCTGGCGCATCCGGCTTGAAGACCTGCCTTTTGGGAAATCATTTCTGATCAGACAGCTCAGAATTTTTCTTCTCGCCCTGCGCGGCTTCGACGAGGACAGGTGTTTTTTCCGGGCCTCATCGCTGACTTTTAACACCCTGCTGTCCATCGTGCCGGTGGCGGCGATCCTGTTCGGTGTCGCCAAAGGCTTCGGATTCGAGACGAGACTGAAATGGGAGCTCTTTGAAAAATTTCCGGGCGAATCCCAGCAGGAGGTGTTGCAGAAAGTTTTCGACTTTGCCGAGTCCATGCTTCAAGTCACAAAAGGCGGAGTTATTGTCGGTATCGGTCTGGTGATTCTTTTCTGGACCGTGATCAACGTTCTCAGCCAAATCGAGGCTTCTTTAAATGACATATGGGAAATCAGGGAAAGCCGGACCTGGGGTCGAAAATTCAGCGATTATTTGGCCCTCATGATGATAAGCCCGCTGCTGATAATGCTGTCCAGCAGCGTCACGGTGTATATAACGACCCGGGTCACCCTGTTGACCGAGCAAATTAAACTGTTGGGCATTATCAGCCCGCTCATCTTTATGAGTTTCAAGCTCATTCCGTACGTGCTCATCTGGATTCTCTTCACGATCATCTATGTGCTGATGCCCAACACCAAGGTCAATCTTAAATCCGGCATCGTGGCCGGGATAATCGCCGGCACCATTTTTCAGATCGTCCAATGGGCCTACATCAGTTTTCAATTCATGACTGCCAAATACAACGCCATTTACGGCAGTTTCGCCGCGCTGCCGTTGTTTTTGATGTGGGTTCAAATCAGCTGGTGGGTGGTTCTTTTCGGAGCCGAGCTGTCCTTTGCCAACCAGAATGTCGGCACCTATGAATATGAGCCCGACAGCAACAAGGTCAGCCCGGCTTTCAGAAAAGTGCTGACCCTGCAAGTCGTCCATCTGCTGGTCAAAAATTTCGCCCGTGGTCAGAAACCGTTGACCGACACCGAAATCTCGGCTCAGCTGAGAGCGCCCATCCGGCTTGTTCACACAATATTATTTGACCTGGTCGCAAGCCGACTGGTCTCCGAGACCACCACCCGGGTGGACAAGCAATTCGGCTATCAGCCGGCCCGGGATATCAGTACCCTCACCATAACAGCCGTCATCAATGCCATCGACCAAAACGGCACGGACGACATTCCGGTCGTAAAGAACGATGAATATGAGGCCCTGTCCGAGGCAATCAAAAACTTCAAAGACGCCATGGAGGCATCGCCGGCCAACCGGCTTTTGAAGGATATATAGCGGTCCTGTCGATCCTCGATGCTGACTGCTGGTCACTGGCCTCTGGATACTGGTCGCTGGCCTCTGGATTCTGGTCACTGGCTACGGGTCACTGGTTGCTGGCATCTCGCAGATGGTGACTGGCAGTTGATAACACATGATACTCAAGCCTGGATTCTCGATACCAGATACGAGATGCCGGATACCGGGACCGGATGTCGGACGTGGGTATTTGATCTCCGGATATTGGATGACCGATGCTTGATACGCAATACCCGGTACCTGGTGTTCAGTATGAGGATCAAATTGTACAGGGTGCAGAGCGATGGGTTAAGGGTAGGGGTTAGCGATAAGATTTTATTTGTTTGGATTTGTGTTCCTGCTTTAATTTGAAATAGCAAAAATTCACCGTTTAACTTCTTTGATGAATCTGACTAAATCCGTTAAGTATTCTTGATCCACCCTGTTTGTTAGGACATCCCGGATGGCGTGGCCGCCGTCCGGGTAGATTTTGATGGTAAAATGATCGAGGTTATTCTCTTTCAATCGTTGGACAGACGCATCAACAGGAACGTTCTCATCGTTTCCACCTAAAGCAAAAAACACCGGAACGCGAACATCTCTCCAATAAGGTATCGGATCAAACCCCGCGGTTGGAATAAAAAAGTCCTTTTTCATAAGGATCCGCGACGAAATCGGAGCGATCAATCTGGCAATGAACCTATAGGTGTAAGGCGCGATATTGTAAATTTCCTCATGCAACAATTGTTCTTCAGTGGTGACGGCTGCACCGGACATGCTGACTGCAAAAGACACATCGCCGGATCTGGATGCGGCTACCGGCGCAATCCATCCACCCTGACTCATTCCAACCAGCCCAATTGTTGAATACTCAAACCTCTCTTGCTGTTTCACAAATTCTATTGCGCTGATCGTATCGGTTGACAGCTCTTCGAAACTTGCTCCGAGCCACGCGCCTTCAGATTTCTCACTGCCGCGTTTATCGGGAAGTAAAACGGCAATGCCGTTTGATTGTAAATGCTCTGCAACCGATAAATACCAGACACTATTTCTCCGGCTTGTCCCCGAACCGTGAATAACAACAACTGTGGGAAAGGGCCCCCTTCCTTCCGGCAGCAAAAGCATGCCTGCCAGCTGCAATTTGCTATGATTGTTTTTAAAAAATATTTCAGAATAATCCAGCGCCGATAAATCCGGCCCAACTAGCCGCGGGCGACTCCTGTCTTTTAAAATCAAAGGAAGCAAAAGCCAGATCAATAAGATTGAAATAGCGATTGAAAGGCGTACTATTGTACTTCTCATTCTCATTTCGAACGATCTATAAGGTCGCGTTCCTCCATGCAGCGAACCACCATAACCGTGCAAGTGGCATGGGCAGCCACCCTTTGAGCGACAGCGCCTATGGGGGATGTTGCGCGCCTTGTGTGGGATCGACGTCCCAGGACGATCAGGTCCAGTTTTTCCGACTGTTGGTATTTGATGATCTCCTCTGCCGCAGACTTTCCGGAACGCACCCGCACTTTGGCTTTCACACCTTGGGCAAGGGCCTTTTGCTGGTAGGACCGAGCAGCCCGAGTTGCATCCTGAAGCAGCTTCTCGTTGGCCCGTTTCCTCTCTGTGGAATCGCTCTCGTCGCGGTGGCCCTCGGCTACTACCACGATGTCCATCTTGGCGTTCTGCTGTTTGGCGGTTTTAATTGCCTTCACCAGGACGAAATCCGCGTAATCAGAGAGGTCCAAGGCGGCCATAATCTTCATAGGTGGTCCTCCATTGCCGGCCGATTAATTTGCAATTCCAAAGTCATCGTTCTTAAGGAATTTGCTTTTTTTTTAGATTGTAGCTCTTTTTTAGCTTTAGCACGAAAGACGGAAAAAGTAACCATGGTTTCGGTTCATTTGTAAAGCTAAACAGCCCCGTATCTATGGGTGAGATTCCAGATGAAGGCCGGAATAGAATATCGTTTTGCTCTGGGCATTGGTATAAATGGGCCACAATCTTTTTTGCCCTCGAAAAGCTCAATATAGGCATATTTCAGAAGACAGATAGCTGCTGCGGCCCAACCCCATATTGCGCAGTGTGTTCCCATGCAAATCCGCCCCCAGCCTACATATCCAAAAGGGTATTAGACAAGACAACCTCCTTTCAGGTTACAAGATAACGGTCTCGCTATCTCCTATTGCTACTTAAGAATATCGCGGTTCTCCCTCTGAGGGTGTTCCTCCCTGTTCTCTCCATACGCACGCCTGTTCAATCCATCGATTTCCGATCACAAGTATCATTGTGCGGTAAAATTAAAGGTTTTTATTGACAGACCACCTTGTGGCATTAGCTTAATTTTATGGTTGTAACCTTCAACAGCAAATCATTGAGAGGACAGTCAGAATTTAGGTGTTTATAAAATCTTGCACCAGTGATGTACAAATAAAAGATTGGAAGACACCGGTCATCAGATCTAACTGTGCTGCCAAAACATGTTCATTTGGCCCATAATGAAGAAGGGTTGGAGTGTTTAGCAAAGTACCTCACACGCGGCGCAAGTTCCAACATTGCGCGTTCGGGCATCTTTGTCACAGTAGCGCATGACGAAGTGCTATTCCTGATTGAATCCGATGCCTCATCCGGTACTTTTTGGAAAAACCGGACGCGACTAGAAGCTATACAACGTTTTTCCATTGGTATGCTCAAAATGTCATTGAAGAATTCGTATTATAGGTGCCATTGAGCAGGCTGATGTAGTTAAAAAGATATTGAAGCATTTATGATTATGTTTGCCGCAAAGACCACCCTCTCCTAAGGCTAATGGCCAGCCAACCATACCTGAAACGCTGCACATACCCTCTATCGATGATTACGGGAAAGATCCTGATTATTTCATTGAGAGCTGGATGAATTTAGAATCAGTATTCGCTTATGCAGGGCAGGCATGCACAACAATGCCTGATAACGGGATGTTTCGCGAATTTAAGGGAAAGATCAATAAGTAGATATTAAATCACGACAATGCTTAAAAGGAGCAATGCCACCTAAGCTCCTATCTTATGCGCCACATGGGCAGTACCGCAAACCGAACTTCTCAATAGAACTGACGCGAAAAAGCAAGTCCTCATCAATCAATCCTGTTAAAGTCCTCATTCGAGCCCTGAACAGCGACGACTACACGATCGAATCGATTTTTCATAATAGGCTGGCGTCGTACCAGGCAGGTTCCCGCATGCTGTCCATATTAGGTGGGCCACTTCTCAAGGAGTCAAATACAACGATGATACGAACAGTCAACCCAATATACCAATATATCATGAAACACAGAATGTTCTTGCAATATTTCATTAGTCTGATTTTTCTATTACTCGCTCCATTGCGTTTAGCCGGGGCCGACGAGATGGATCTTGTGGAAAATGATCTCACGCGGACGGGGCCACAGAAGCAGAATGTGGTTTTAACCGGACAAGGTGGTGTCTCTGCGACAGGGGCATTTAGCTACAGTCTTCCCATTGAAATTCCGGCAGGACGTATGGCGCTCCAGCCTGATTTGTCCTTGGCATACAATTCTGACAAAAAAAATGGGCTTTTGGGGGTGGGGTGGAGTATCACAGGTTTTCCTGTCATCACCCGCATGGCCTGGACCGATCCAGTCGATTTCCAGGGAGGCGAATGCGAAGCGGCCCAGGCGGGCGGTGTGTGTGACCCGGATACGTATGCTTTTGTTTCCGGAGGATGGGAGACCTCACCGACGCCGGATGACCGTTTGGTTTTTGACAAAGTACGTCAGCGATACGTGACAAAGAAGAGGTCCGCGGCTGAATTCGAGGCCGTGGGAACATCCTGCGGTCAGGGACCCTGTTATTGGATTTTGCGCGACGGTAAGGGCACGACCTACTATTTTGGTGGAGATGAAGATACCGACGATTATTGGAATGAAACCATGGATCCAACAACGGGTCTTGGGATCACATCTTTCAATACGCTGTGGGAGCCTAGCAATGGCGTCAACGGGGGACGCGGAATCAAAGTTTGGTTCATCCGCAAGATTGTGGACAGGCACGGAAACTATGTTGTGTTCCAATACCAAGGCGATGACATCATGCGCTGGCCTAAACGCATTCTCTACACCATGCACGATGATGACCCGGGTTGTCAGTATCGTTACGCAGGCGGGAGTTGGGACCGGCGCTTGACTAGTTGCCGCAGTATCACGTTTGACTATACGGCGGCACGATCGGATACACCGCGCATGCCCCATCGTTTTGACCGTCTTCTAAAAAATATCGTGGTGACATCCCGAGGATCCACAGTGCGGCACTATCGTCTCAATTATGCCAATGGTCAACGCTCTGGCAATAGTCTGCTCGCATCGGTCGAGGAGTTCGGAATCGATGACCTGCCGGCCCCGGTCAAAATGTTTCAGTATGCCGAAGGAGAATACCAACCCCGAAATCTGAACACATTGGATGGTTTCATCGGTGGATTGCCTGCGCACTCAGAGCCCCTCATTGTTTATCATCAAAGGACACGGGTCAGTGAATGGACCACACATACAGGGGACATCAACGGGGACGGGAAGGACGATTTGGTGCGTGTTTATCAAGGTGCCAGCGGCCGCAAGGTTCAATTTGCCCTCGGTGGTGTGCTGAGCTTCTCGCCTGTCATTACGATCGATGATACCGACGATGATTTGATCGCTCGGCCCTTTATCCGTCGCCGGGATGGTGTTGCCGTTTGGCATTCATTTTTAGGGGATATGAATGGGGACGGCATTGCGGATCTAGTTTTACCCCTCACAACGCCGACGAAGTTTGAAGTTTGGTATGCACTAGGACTTCCCAGCGTCGGCATCGAAACCCGAACTGATGTCACTGGACGTAGGCGGCTGAATCTCCGCCAGGGACTGGCAAGTACACCAACGTCTCAACATCCCTGGAATAACAAAAGCATTCTCACCATCGAAAAGGCCTTGAATGTCTTGGCTGGAGACATCAATGGGGATGAGATGCTCGACATTGTTGTCGTAGACCGGGAGCATCATGATGTGCGAGCGGCATTGGGCGGAGATCCGAATTTTGGATTTACAGAGTTACCTCCCAGTCCAGCATGGAACCAAGCTTGGTCAGCCGGGGCCTGCCGGGATGGCAATAAATTCCGTGGCGCATACTTAAGGGACATTAATGGAGACCAACGTGATGATCTCGTTTTAGCTTGGTCGGGATGGATCACGGCCACAAATTGTCCCAGCGGGCAATTAACTTTGGCCTATGCGTATGGCCGCAAAGATCCAAGCCAGGGAATTTTTACGACGGTCCATGAAAGGTATCAAGACCACATCACACATCCCACCATGCCCCGTTTCCCCAACCATGATTTTTTAATGGGAGACACCAATGGGGATGGTCGATCCGATGCCTTTTTCAGTTATCAAGGATATATGAATCGATCGGCCAGCACACCCGGAGGAACGATCCCTTTTTCCCGTGATTTACGATCTGTCCCAGGGCCCTGGGTTCCCAGTAATAACTTTATCTTAAATGATGTGGCCCTGGAAGCAGTTGAACTTCCCTATCAAGAGCTGGACAAAAATGCCATCAGAGATCCGGCTAAAACCCATATGGCCCGGGTCCGCCCTTATCTCGCGGACATCAATGGTGACGGAATTGACGATTCGATCAATGTTTACCGAGGACAGTTTGGCATCAAGATTCACACTTATTTGGGAACTCCCGATGGTACATTTGGTCCCCGCATCCTTCACCAGGCCTATGATCCCTCCATTGATCCCAACACTCCGCACTTTGATGGGTGGGTGAATCTCCAGAGATGGGTTTCGACCTTTGCGGACCTCAACGGGGATGGGAAATCAGATCTTGTGATGGCTTACTACGGTCCCAATGGGACAAAGATTCAATATGCCTTGGGAACGAATCAAGGTCTGGGAACGCTGCAGTGGTTGGCATACGGCACAGCGTCTACAGAAGGCTGGGATAAAGATATCAAAGTGCTGACACCGGATATCAATGGGGACGGAAAACGGGATATTGTTATCGTAAATGACAATCTGAATCTGACAAATCCGGATCATCGCACGGTTCAGTACATTGTTTCAAATGACAATGGAGAGATTCCGGATCTTCTCACAAAGATCCAGAACGGAATAGGAGAGTCGACTACCATCGACTATTTTTCGGCTGTACGACATACCAATGGGATATATCCTGGGCGCAGGCCGGACTATGCAGGGATTGCTGACACGCGGCCCCGGTATCTGGTCCAAAGTGTTGCCAAAGACAACGGCCAATCAGGGGCATCCAACAAATCATCTGTGAAATACTATAGTTATCGCAACGGCCGAAGAATGCCTGGCACACTTTGGGGGGGGCAATTAGCCGTCTCCAATGCGGTTCCCGGGTATGTTCGGCCTACAGTCCGTGATCCTCTGGCCGAACGAAATTTTCTGGGTTTTCAAGTCGTGACCGAAACCGATAGCGGCACCCTGGCTCGGACCGAAACAACTTACCACCAGAATTATCCCCTGGCAGGTCAACCCAGTGTGCAAAAAACATTCGTCTGGAAAAGTCTTAACAATGTCTCTGGTCACTCAGAAGTACGGCGAAAAACGTTTACTTGGGACTATGAAACACCTTTGGGCCAAAGACTTCAGGGCGATGTGGTTTGGACGCGCCTGACGTCGATCACAAGCGAAGAGATTGAAGGCCCCCAAACCGTCCGAGCTCGGCAGGAAACGTATGTCTATGATAACTACGGCAACGTGATCGAAGAAGCCCGGGGCGCAGACGAAAATAAAGATGGTCAATTTACAGACACTGAGTTCATCATAACAAAGACGTATCATAACTTTCCTGATACGAGCCCCTCAGTTTATCTTGTTTCGCGTATTGGGGAATCTATAAAATATCGGATAGGCGCATGCATTTCAGACGACCTTTTGATTTTGGATCATCGCCTGTACGACTATGATACTCGGATTGGACGGCAATTCGATTTTGTGAGAGAGCGTCGTGCCTTTATGCAGGAGGCTGAGACCTTTTGCTGTCGTGATCCGGGTGATCCAAACGAAAGAATATCTTGCGCGGGCACGACCAGCCGAGGACAGATTATCCGTTGGGTTCCTGTCAGACAAAACCAGCGATACAATTCCTTTGGGCACTTGATCTACACAGAAGATGCTCGAGGTCACGCCACAGAGTATACCTTTGATCCGATTTTCAAGACCTATCCCGCATCGGTGAAAGACATTGTCAATGGAGCGCGCCATATTACAACACGAACTTATGATGATGCGGGACAGATCATCACCGAGTCAGATGTAAACAATCAAACCACATCGTACGAGTATGATGGGCTGGGACGACTCGTTAAAATAATTCGTCCCGGAGATCCCTCCAGTGGCTCCACCCAAATCTCTTATCTCAATTTTGGTGATCTTACCAAACAAAGAGTCCGGACAGAGCTCTACAATTCGAGTCTGGTTAAACTCGCTCGTGAAGACCATTTTGACGGATACGGTGAAATCATTCAAAGCGTGGAGTTCTCAGACGCGCCGTTTATCGGGACCAGCCCCGGACTGACGCCGATCACGGTCCGGCATGAAATCCAGGTTGACAGTCAATCCAAAGTCAAAGTTATTCGAAAATCGAAACCCTTTCTGCCCCAAGAGACACAACGGTATGTCGAGTCGGTTTACGACGGTATCGGACGGCTTCTGAAAACGCGCCGTGTCGTACGTGTTCATAACACGTACCAAGTGGAAAAACAACTCACTAGGATTTACTACAATCCCAATGGAAATGTCACCATCGAGGATGCCGAAGGTCGACGTTCCACCACCGATGTCAATGCTTGGGGCTTGATCTCCCGGTTCAGTGACGCCAAGAACCAAGAAACCGTCTATGAATACGATCGCGCCAATCGCATGGCCCGTGTGATTCTTCCGCAAGGGGTTACCGGAAATCAAATCCAGTATCTATACGACAGCTGGGGGCGTGAACGAAGCATTGAAGATGATGCAACAGGTCTCACGAGTTATGCCTATGATGACTTGAACAATCTTCTTAAAACAAGCAATAGCCTGGGGCAAACGAATCTTTATACCTATGATGCTCTCAATCGGCTCAAGACCGAGAAGAACTCGCTGGGATTGGTTGTCTACGAGTATGACAACGTTTCATCCCCGCACTCTATGGGGCGGCTATCATTTGTGACTTATCCCTCGGGGCGGAAAGAGTTTTCCTACGATGTCCGCGGGAGAATCTCGAGCAAGGTTGTTGAGATTGACGGTTTGTCCGGGCGTCATGGGTTTTACTATGCCTATGACTGGCAGGGTCGGATCAAAGAAACCATTTTTCCGGATGGCCAGCGTCGTAAAAACTATTATGCTAACGACGGTCCCCTCAAAAAGGTCACGCTCGATGGCCAGACACTCGCTACGTACCGGAACTTTGATGCCAGCCGCCGCATCGGTCAACGGTCACTGCAGGGCGGCACGGTTACCAACTACACTTACAACCAGGATGAAGGACTCTCCACCTTAGAGACCCAAGGCTTAGATGGCAACGCCTTGATCGAATTGCAGAAGTACGACTATCACTATGATCGTGTCGGCAATGTCACCCAAATTCGCGATAATAGAGCGCTTTCCAACAAAATAACTCAAGGGATCAACACGGATGATTCGCAAAATTTTACATATGACGCACTCAATCGGCTGATCTCTGCCCATGGGTCTTATGGTCACCGCACGTATGATTACGATGCCCTGGGCAATATCACACAAAAAGACGGTGTCGTATATACCTATGCCCAACAGCTATCCAATAGAACCATCCACGCGTCTCTTTCGAGTGGGCGTCCATCTTGGAGAGTCGCGCATGATCGAGCGGGTAATCGACTATCCTTTGGCCGTGATAGCGAACACGATGGAGTGTACGAGGAAAAATGGTCATATCAATACGATTCTCAAAGTAGGCTGATCTCTGTTTCCCGCAACGGAACAAGATACGCAAAGTTTGTCTACGACGAGAATGGGAAACGGATCAGAAAGACGATTGTAGTCGCTCCGGGTGCGAAGGTGGAGAGCTATTACCTTGGAGACGGTTATGAGATTCGTGTTAATTCCTTGGCCCCTCACCAGATGGCGGTGTCAAAGCACATTCGTGGGATTGCCACTGTTACGGGGGGAACCATCATAGGGCAACCCAGCGTAGCGGATGTCATCGCTCAGGGAGAAGGCCCCATTGTCGGAGATACGATTCAGGGCATGCCCGGAGGGACCTGGTTTCATCACGATAATCACATCCGTTCGTGTTCTGTCACAACGGACACAAATGCCAGGGATGTCATGCGGCTTCTCTACGATCCCTTCGGCCGACTTGTGCGATCGAACAGCACGGGGACGGACATACACACCCGCAAATTCACGGGCCAGGAGTTGGATGAGGCCACAGGCCTGATGTACTATGGCGCGCGTTATTATGATCCGCTGTCCGGACGATTTATAACAGCAGACACGCTCACACCCGGAGACGGGCGGAATCCTCAAGGCTTCAATCGATTCAGTTATGTTTTGAACAATCCTGTGAAATTCACGGATCCCACCGGGCATATTCCCCTGGCCGGCCTTCGTCCTGACTTTGATTCTGTTCCCATTGTCCCCTCAAACGATCGTTATGTCGATATGCGGGATGGTATGCGCATCTATGGGACCTGGCTTACCGGTGTGGCTCAGGCAGCTGGGGACTGGGCTTTTGAAAACCTGGGTGGATCATCACTCGTCTCCACGAATGTTTCGACAGGGATAGAGTTCGCCGGACAAATGGTCATGCTGGGGCCCAACATGGTCATGTTGCCAGAATACCTCGTCAGCATTCCCGGACGCGCTGAGAAAAATGCGGAAGACATCGACATTGGTATTCAGACCGGCAATAATCGTAGATTTTGGCGCGGAGTGACCGGAGTCATCGGGGACTCCTCCACGGTTTTGAGCCTTGGCAGAGGCAGAGGAACAGCGATGTCCCGATCAACCAGGACCGTGCCGAAACTGAATGTCGTAAAAAAACTGAATAAGAGAAGTTTGAAAGGACCTCCAAAAGAACGCGGCAGCGCTCCCATAGGTAAAGATGGTCATCCTGTGGAACTACATCATAAAAATCAGCGCGGCAATAAGGCTGTCGAGATGACACGAACCGAACATCGCGGGAAAGGAAATTTTAAAAAAAACCATAAAAACACTGGTCAGAAGAAGTCAAAAATTGATCGCGATATTTTTAACAAACAAAAAAAAGAATATTGGAGTCACGAGTGGGACCGGGGGCGATTTGATGATTTATAGATGGAAATCTCCGCTTTGTTGACCGAACCATTTCGGATCCGAAATCTGAAACATCGCTGAAGGAGGCCTCCTATAGGGTGTATAAAAAAGTGTGTAACTGGTTATCTTGTGATATAGAGATCAAGCAGAAAGAAGCAGGAGATGAGCAGAAAACAATCAAAACAAAACACCCTTATTGACGAGCTGCTGGAAAACTGCTAGGATCCCAAGGATATCCTTGGGGAAGAATGGATTGCTCAAACAATTAACTAAGCGTTTGGTAGAGCGCACCCTTGAAGCCGAGTTTAGCGGCTATCAGGGTTGCGAACCGCACCACATAAAAGGTCGAGACTCAGGCGACGACCAAAACGGCCAGAGCCGAGGCGTCTAAAATTGCTTTATCGCCTGCGTAGATGGTCTCAGCGTTCGTCAAGAAACCGTCGAGACGGTCTTTGCCCATACCTAGGTGCAGCTGTGCATTGTTCACAAGCTGCGCAACTCCTTAAAGTACCCAATTTTACGAAGAGAATAAACGTATGTCTTTTATCGTGGATTATGAAGATGACGTGACCGATTGCAGTCTGACGGTTGATGAAGATGAATGCGTTGCGTACGCTTATCTCCTATGCGGTGAAAAAGTAGTAGGGGATGTTTGGCTTTATAACAGAGGGCCTACACCTGAGCATCCGGAATGGCGAGATCCCTCCAAAATGCCTTTTGCCAATCCCAAAGGCTATGCCAAAGACGAGTATGACATCCGCACAATCGACAACGAGGACGATCTTTACGTAGAATGGATCCATGAGAATAAAGAATTATCAAGCGTGAAAATATGGATCGATGAGACCTTGCTGGCTATATTACAAAAAGGGGCGAAACCAGGATGGTGTGTAAATGCCCAGAAAGACGGACCCCTCGCCAAATGTTTGCCTGTGGATGATTCAACTAAATTAATTTCTTAAATTTATTAGAAGCATTTTTCAAAAGAAATTACCCATATAAAAACAGCCTGGGCAAACAAGATGAAAGTTAACAACGCGAATCATCCATTGGTGATAGGAGGGCAGAATGATTCCGAATTGTTGGCAGAATTTTATAGATTCAAATAATATCGTTGGTTCTGATTTTTCTATAGACGAAGAGTTTGACTTATCGGGAGTCGGCTGTGATCTGAGAATAATGACACCTGGACAATGTTTGGAAGAAATGACCAGTTTTTACCCTGGAATCGTCGCTGTTAAGGATAACTATGTTCCCGTGGCCATGTGTTTGGTCGGAAGTGGGAATTATTACTATATTAACAGCAATGATGGTGTAGCCGGACCCCTGTATCGGATTTATCATGATGCAGTAGAGGGGGAGAAAATCAGTAGTGATGGAATTGAAAAGGTATTGGAGAGCTATGAAAGCCTACTTTCATTTATCAATCCCTAGCAAGGCTATCAGAAATCACTCACCAAAACCCGTGGACTGGACGGAGAGGATATGGGTTATTAAGTGTCAATTCACACATCCGAGCAGGTATTGAACGTGAGTCTGCCGTGACACCGCCGCGAGTAGACCAGCGTGTTCACAGCAAAGTGCACCCGGCATTGCTTACCGGCAACACCGTCTCGACCCTATCCCAGTTGAATTAAAATAACAGTATTCGGTTCCGCATAGCAGGTACGAGCAAAAATACCGGAAAATGGAATGTTTTAAGAGGCTAAGAGCAAAAACGAAAGGTTGACTTTAAATCACGACAATGCTTAAAATCCTCAATTAAAGAACCGCTAACATCTGTTTCCGATCCCGTCTGAAGCAAATCGAAGGTAGGGAACTCTGGCGGCTCTTTCAGTCATCCTCAAACAGCCCCAGCGTTTTCAGCTTGCGCTCGAGCTGTGCGCTGGTTTTAAAGGCAATGACCGTCATCCCCAGATCCTGCGCCGGTTTCAGCTGTTCAGGCTTGTCTTCGATAAAAATGCACGCTGCGGCCGGATGGATCGCTTTGGCCAGGATCTGCTGATAGATGACCGGATCCGGTTTTTTGCGTCTTGCCAGGTGCGAAAAAATACCGTCGTCGAACTTGTCCAGGAAGCCGAATTCCCGGTCAAGATAGGCCACCCTTTCCGCGGTGTTGTTTGAAAGATACAGGATCTGGTGGCCGGCCTTTTTCAGCCGGTCGATGATTCCGACGGTGCCGCCGTCCGGCCGGTAGCTCTGATACCAGATCGACGCAAGTTCCTCAGACGGCACATCGATACCCCATTGCCGGCGCGCCTGTCTCCAGAATTCCTCCGCGGAGAGCATGCCGGTGCGATATTTTCCCCCCGCATCCCCGTTTAAAATGTCGGCGACCGTTGCCCGTTCGAGTGTGTAGCGGGTTGCAATCCTGCCAATGGCGATGCGGGTGCCATTGGTAAAGTACACGCCGCCTAAATCAAAAATGACTGTCTTGCTCATAATGTTTTTGCGGTGATCTTCCTGTCAAAGCCGTTATCGGTGGCGACTTTTATCTCGTGGTCATGGCACCAGCGGAAGGTGTCCGTGGCCCCGGGGACCTCCCGGATCTCATGGCGATAGTGGTTGATTATGAGTTTTTCATAGCGGCCCAAAACTTGTCTGGCAATTTTTCCGGCGAGCCCAACGCTACACCCCGACCTGGCCGGCAAAGAAACAGGCTGCAAAATGATCGGGATTGACTTCGTTGAGAGGCGGTTCATTGCGGCGGCAGGTTTCCTTGGCATAAAGACAACGGGGATGAAAGCTGCATCCCGCGGGAGGATCGATGGGGCTGGGAACGTCGCCTTTTAGAATGATCCGGTTGACCCTCGGCACGGAAGGATCGGGTATGGGTACTGCGGACAAGAGGGCCTGGGTGTAAGGGTGCAGGGGGGTTTTGTAAAGCGTCTGGCTGGGGGCGATTTCCACGATTTTACCCAGGTACATGACCGCCACCCGGTCGCTGACGTTTTCGACCACACTGAGGTCATGGGAAATAAACAGATATGTCAATCCGAAATCGTCCTGCAGCTCCTTGAGCAGGTTGATGACCTGGGCCTGGATCGAAACGTCCAGGGCCGACACGGCCTCGTCGCACACCACCAGCTTGGGATGCAGCGCCAGGGCCCGGGCCACGCCGATGCGTTGACGCTGACCCCCCGAAAACTGGTGGGGATAACGGCGCATGCTCTCCTTGCGCAGGCCGACGATCCTCAAAAGGTCCAGTACCCGTTCATCCCGTTCGCGCCGGCTGCGGACACCATGGATCAGCAGGGGTTCGCCGACGATGTACGCAACGGTTTTGCGCGGGTTGAGGGATGAGAAGGGATCCTGGAAAATGATTTGCATGTTTTTGCGCAGGGCGCGCATCTGGTGTTTATCGTAATTCAGAATATTTTGACCGTCGAAATAGACCTCGCCGGCCGTAGGCTCTTCCAGCCGCATGATGGCCCGGCCGAAAGTGGTTTTGCCGCAGCCGGATTCACCAACCAGCCCCAGGGTCTCGCCCTCTCTGATACTAAGGCTGACATTTTCCACCGCTTTGACCGAGGCGATTTCCTTTAAAAAAACCCCGCCTCTGATCGGAAAATGCTTGACGACGTTTTTGGCCTCGAGCAGGGCCCTTCCGGTATTGCGGCCATCAGGCATATTTCAAGCACCTCACAAAATGATTGGGTGCGACCTGGTACATATCAGGCTCGATCCGACGGCAGTCGTCGAAAACATCCTGGCAGCGATCACTGAACAGGCAACCTGTAGGCAGGTTCAGCAGCGATGGCACGACTCCTGATATGGTTTGCAGGCGCTTTTCCTTGGTTTCGCGGCCCAGCACCGGGATGGATTGCAGCAGCCCCACGGTGTACGGAATCTGCGGCCGCGAAAAAATAGTCTTGACATCCGTGTATTCCATCACCTTGCCGGCATACATCACCGCTACGTATTGGGCCATTTCGGCGATGACTCCCAGATCGTGTGTGATGAAAAGAATAGCCGCACCGGTCTCTTCCTTGAGTTTGTTCATCAGGTCCAGTATCTGAGCCTGAATGGTGACGTCCAGGGCGGTGGTGGGTTCATCGGCGATCATCAGCTTGGGATTGCAGGCCAGGGCCATGGCAATCATCACCCGCTGGCGCATGCCGCCGCTCATCTGGTGCGGGTAATCGTCCAGCCGTGTTTCCGCCGCCGGGATGCCCACCAGCTGAAACGTTTCCAGCACGTGCTCACGGGCCTCCCTGCGGGACAGCCCCTGGTGTAGTCGGATGACCTCTCCCACCTGGTCGCCTACCGGGAACACCGGGTTGAGCGAAGTCATGGGCTCCTGGAAAATCATTGAAATCTGATTGCCCCGGATGATGCGCATCTGGGCCTTGGTGGCTTTGAGCAAATCCTGGCCTTCAAAAAAGATCTCGCCGCCCTCGATCTTACCGGGAGGATCCGGTATCAGGCGCATGATGGAATGGGCCGTTACGCTTTTGCCGCAACCCGATTCCCCCACCAGCCCCAGGGTCTGGCCGGATGCAATGGTCAAGCTGACATTGTCCAGGGCCCTGGCCGTGTGGCCGCGAACATAGAAATTGGTTTGCAGGTTTTTTATTTCCAGTAAGGCTTTATTTGCCATGGCTTCCGGTTCGTTTCAACTTAGTGTTAATCTGCCGGTTCGATAGTCAGATCTGGTTTTTTAAAGCGAACCGCAGAATTTCGAAGGAAGGTATCGCTACGCTCTTTCTTTTACTAAAATTGATAGAATTCAATACTTCGACATTCGACATTCATCATTCGATATTCTTTTTTTCTAGTCTCTCAGTCTGGGATCCAGAGCGTCCCGCAGCCCGTCTCCCAGCAGGTTGAATCCCAGCACCGCGAACAGGATGGCCAGGCCCGGAAACGTCATTACCCATGATGCCCTTAAGATCAGGGCACGGCTCTGGGCGATCATGGCGCCCCATTCCGGGGTCGGGGGCTGGGCTCCCAGGCCAAGGAAGCTGAGGGCCGCCGCATCCAGGATCGCCGATGCGAAGCTCAGGGTGGTCTGAACAATCAGCGGTCCCAGGCAGTTGGGCAAAATCGCAATAAAAATGATGCGCCAGTCCCGGGCCCCGATGGCGCGGGCGGAGGTGACGTAATCCTTTTCGCATTCTTCCAGAACGCTGCCGCGCACGATCCGGGCAAAGCGCGGGATATAGGTGATTCCGATGGCGATCATGGCATTGCGCAGGTTGGGCCCCAGGTAGGCGACGATTACGATGGCCAGCAGGATGTATGGAAAAGACAGCAGCATGTCCATAATGCGCATAATGACGCTGTCCAGGGATCCCTTGTAATAGCCGGATACGCAGCCGAGAATGGTCCCGAAGCAGAAAGCCAGGCTGACGCTGACAACGGCCACGGCCAGCGAGACCCGGGCACCGTAGATCAGCCGGGAGAGAATATCGCGGCCCAAGTCATCGGTGCCCAGGATATTTTTCCAGGTCCCCTTGGCATGCCACACCGGCGGTTTGATCTGGTCATATAAAGAGGTCTCGAGGGGATCGTGGGGACTGATGACGGGTGCCAGGATGCCGCTAAAGATAAAGATCGTGATGATTATCAGGCCGGCAACCGCGGTTTTGTTGCGCCACAGCTGGTTGAGCTGGTCGATGAAGGGGTGGCGGTCTTCCGGATTTTTTTTAGGCTTTCTCGGGTTCATTTATTGGACTTTAATCCTGGGATTGATGACGGCGTACAGCAAGTCGACGCACAGGTTGATCACAATGAAAATGGACGCCAGAAAGAGGGTGCCGCTGCGGATTACCATGTAGTCGCGCTGCATCACGGCATCGTAAATCCACTTGCCCACCCCGGGCCAGGCAAAAATCGTTTCCGTCAGGATCGCCCCGCACAGCAGCACCCCGAACTGCAGACCGATGGTCGTGACCACCGGAATCAGGGCGTTGCGCAGGGCGTGTTTGAACACCACCTTGAACTGGGACAACCCCTTGGCTTTGGCGGTCTTGATGTAATCCTGACGCAGCACCTCCAGCATAGACGAGCGGGTCATGCGGGCGATAATCGCCGTCGGGATCGTGCTGAGGGTAAAGGCCGGCATGATGATGTGCCAGAGGGCGTCTCTGAAGGCCGCCCAGTTGCCGGTCAGGACGGCATCCAGGATGTAAAAATTGGTCACGGTTTCCAGATCGATGCCCACACTCAGGCGGCCCGACATGGGCAGCCAGCCCAGGTTGAGGGAAAAGATCAGCATGAACACCAGGCCGAGCCAGAAAATGGGCATGCTGACCCCGATCAGGGCACCCAGCATGCTGAGGTAGTCAAAAATAGAGTACTGTTTGGTGGCGGAGATAATACCCAGCACCATCCCCAGAATACAGCTGATAAACAGGGCCACAATGGACAGCTCGATGGTGGCCGGGAAGCGCTGTTTGACTTCGATCCAGACTTTTTGACGGGTCCAGATGGTCTCCCCCAGATCGCCTTTCATCAGCTGTTTTAAAAACATACCGTACTGGACATAAACCGGTTTGTTGAGGCCGAGATGTTCCCGGATTTCCTGCAGAGCCTCCTCCGATGCCCTTTCCCCCATCAGCAGCTCGGCCGGGTCTCCCGGGGTGAGGTGCAGCATGAGAAACACGATCACCGACACTCCCAGCAGGGTGGGAATCATGATCAATATGCGTCTGACGATGTAGGCTAGCATTGTAGACCTTCGGTTCGATTCGAGGCAGAACCGGTGCCCATCGAATAGGAATCAAAAAAATGAACATCGAATCCGCCTGAGGCGGATCCAACATCGAATGTATTCTATCTGTTCTAAAATGGGTTGAGCAAAGCGAAACCATCCTTCAATATTCTGCGATTCTATGGTCTTTAGATCATGCCTTCAGTCTGATTCGGTTGTTTTAAAATCGATAAAGCGAAGCGTCATCAATATTGGGCGTTCGATGTTCGACGTTCAACCTGTTCGCAGTTCCAGACATGCGGAGCTTTATAGGAGAGCCGCTGCTGGCCTAAGAAGCGGCCAGTCTAATCCAATAAGTAACTGCCGTCTCATTTAGGGGACCCAGAATCACATGGATGGGTAAGGTGCACCCTGAGTCCTATACTAAAATCGAGGCGGAGTAAACAAAAAAGGGAAAAGCGCCGCGGGCGCCTTTCCCCTTTTTTAACGATTAATGTTGGATCTGGCTATTGATCGAGCCAGACGTTTTTCATCCTGACCGATCCGGTGGGATGAAGTTTGAAGTCCATCACCGGATTTCGAGCCGGCCAGATGACCGTCGAATGGGCGATTGCAATCGCCGGTGCCTCATCGTAAAAGATCCGGAGGGCTTTCATGTATATATCAGCGCGTTTGGCCTGATTGACGGTCTGTTTTCCGGCCAGGATCAATTCGTGGTATTCTTTGTTGTGCCACTGGGTCCTGATCGAGGAGGAAGCCAAACCGTCGAAAAGAACGGCCAGGAAGTTGTCCGGGTCACCGTTGTCCCCGGTCCAGCCCAGCTGAAAAAGATCCATGTCTTCGGGCTGCTCGCGCTGACGCTTGAGATAAGTTCCCCACTCGTAGCTGACGATGCGGGCCCGAATACCGATTTTGGCCAGGTCGGCCGACATGGCCACCCCGATTTTCAACCCGTCGGGATTGTAAGGTCTGGGAACCGGCATGGACCACAGGGTGATTTCGCCCAAGCCTTTGCCTTCGGGATAACCGGCGGCAGCCAGTTCTTTTTTGGCCATTTCAACATCGTACTTGTAGCCCGGAATCGCGCGGTTGTAACCCCACATGGTGGGCGGAATCGGGTTTTTGGCAACCTGGCCCATACCCTGGTAGATGTTGTCGACATAGGCCTGGCGGTTAAGGGCATGGCCGATGGCTTTGCGCAGATGCACGTTGCTCTTCCAGGGCTCCTTGGTGTGGTTAAAGGACAGGTAGCCGATGTTCATGCCGGGCTGCTCGATCAGCTTGATGTTCTCATCCTGACGGGCCAGCTCGACGTCGGCCGGGTTGGGGAACTGGCAGATGTGAATACCGCCGGCTTTCAGTTCCAGAAAGCGTACCGAATTTTCCGGGATGGATCGAAATACGAGTTGATCCAGGTAGGGCCCGCCGGATTTATCCCAGTACGTCGAGGATTTGGCCAGGATGATGCGATCGTCCTTGACCCACTTGACGAATTTGAACGGGCCGGTCCCGACCGGGTTCCGCAGAAACTCTTTGGGATTCATCATGAAAGCCGTCGGGCTGATGATGCTCGCAAAATCCATCCCCATATTGGCCAGAAAGGGCGCTTCGACCCTTTTGAGTTTGAACACCACCGTAAACTCGTCGGTGGCTTCGATGGAGTCGATGGTGTCGTCCATTTCCATGGAAACCCAGTATTCGGGTGTGCGCTCCTGGGCCGGGATATCCCAACCCTTGCCAAAGAACTTCAGGTTGCGGTTTTTCATCATGCGACCGATGGAAAAGACGACCGCATCGCCATTGAAAGGCGTGCCGTCCTGGAATACGACTCCTTTTCGCAGCTTGAAGGTGTAGGTTTTGCCGTCCGGTGAGATCGTCCAGGATTCGGCCAGGCCGGGTTCCAGGGCGGTGGACTCGTCCTTGTAGGCCACCAGTGCTTCGTAAATGTTGTCGCAAATCATGAAGGAGTTTCCGTCTGTTTCATAGGCCGGATCGAGTCCGACACTGTCACCCCCGCGTCCGAAGATCAGGGTGCCCCCCGACTTGGGCGCAGCCAGTGCCGTACCGGCGCACAGAAACACAATCAAAGTCAAAATAACACCGATTTTTTTCGACATAGGTCAATCCTCCTTATCTATAGGTTAATGATTGGCGGGGATTTCTTCCCGCATTATTCCAACAGGTTTTCTACTAACCCATCTTCAAAAAGCATCTCACACCCGGATGGCCGCCACGGGCGGCGCATGCAGGATCAGCAATTGCGCCCAACCGCTGGCGGCGGGCTCCGTAATGCAATCTACTTCTTTTAAGATAGGTTCTCATTAACAAAAGGCAATCGAGATGTCAAAAGATAATGGGCTGTACTTCCGCCCGGAGTGTGCTTTTTAGTTGTGATGCAGTTGACACGACAAGTTGTGCAATTTAGGCTATATATAGGTTTCGGGTGTCAGGTGTCGGGTGTCAGGTGTCAGGTGTCAGGTGTCGGGTTTCGGTTTCGGGTGTCAGCACGGCCGCTGGCCGCAAGCGTCCAGTCTGATCGAATAAGAAACGTTGAAATAGCGAATATCGAATGTCGAAGGAATGTATGCTGTCGGTTTTAAAAAAGGCTTGAGCGACGTGTAGGGGCGTAGTCACGCTCCAAGCGTGAGAAGCCTGAAGTGATTACTTCCTACGAAGTTTGTAATTCGACATTCTGCGGTTCGGCAGTTCGCTTTTTTCGCTCGTGAAAGTCCCCACGGGGGTTAAAGAAAGATTGACATCTTGGCTTATATGTTTTTTTTTCCTAACACCTGACACCTGACACCTGACACCTGAGACCTGAAACCCTGAGACCTGGTGCTGCGCATTTCTCAATCAAGAATCTTGTGTTTAGCGTATATCCGTTCTAAAGAATCTAATCCCCGGTCTAAAGCCGCCCTTCTTCCACCCCATGGCAGGCCACCTGCGCCCCGGAGGTCAGGCGGATCAGCGCGGGGATCTCTCGGACGCAGCGTTCAGCGGCATACCGGCAGCGGCCGTGGAAAACACAGCCGGTGGGAAGGTCGATCGGTGTGGGTACTTCGCCTTTTAATTTGATGTGCTTGGCCTTGCGGCGGCCGAGCACCGGAATGGCGCTCAGCAGGGCCTGGGTGTAGGGGTGGCGCGGCGATTCGTAGAGTGCCGCGGTCGGAGCCAATTCACAGATTCTGCCGAGATACATCACCGCCACCCGGGTGCTGAAATGTTCGACAACTGACAGGTCGTGGGTAATGAAAAGATAGGTCAGGCCCCTTTTTTCCTGGGCCTCCATCAGCAGGTTGAGAATTTGAGCCTGGATGGAGACATCCAGGGCCGACACAGGTTCGTCGGCGACGATGAACTCGGGATCCACCATCAGAGCCCGGGCGATGCTGATCCGCTGTCGCTGGCCGCCCGAGAATTCGTGGGGGTAGCGCGTGATCCAGCTGGGTTCGACCCCAACCTGCTGCATAACCTCCGCGACCTTGTCTTTGACCTGCGCGGGTAAGGCGGCCTTGTTATGAAAGAGGAATGGTTCTTCCAGCGTGCGTTTGACGGTCATACGGGGATTCAAAGAGGCATAGGGGTCCTGAAAAATCATCTGCATTTTTTTGCGGAAAGGCAGCATCTGCTGGGAGGTCAGATTGTCGATCCGGCTGTTTTGATAATAGATCTCACCACTGTCCGGCGGATACAGACCCAGCACCGCCCTCGCCAGGGTGGATTTGCCGCATCCGCTCTCACCGACGACCCCCAGGATTTCTCGGGGCTTGATCGACAAGCTGACATCGTTGATGGCCTTGACCGTGGTTTTGCGGCGCACAATCCGATAATTTTCCAGAGCCAGTTGTTCCAGCAGTCCTCCGGATATATCGAAATGCTTTACCAGGTTGGTGACGGTCAGTAGGGAGTTGTCGGTATTCATTCTCGCAAATCTCGTACTGCTGGCTTAAAGCTACTAGCTTGGTAGTTGGTGGCATTCGATTGCAGATTTCGGATTGCGGATTGCGGAATGTTAATAGGAATTTTGTTCGATTTTTTTCTTTTCAATCCGCAATCCGAAATCCGCAATCTGAAATCCATAGGCTCCATTACTCCTCTATCCCGCATAGCTTGATCCTCCTACGTTGCAATTCACTTCCCTAAACAGCACGCCCAGACTGGGAGCCGTTACTTGACCATATGACAGGCGGTCATGCGGTCATGGTCGCGCCTGCTGATCAGGGCCGGCACCTCATGCCGGCAGATCGTATCGCTGATGGCACAACGGGGGTGAAAAGCGCAGCCCGGCGGAATATCGGTTAACGTCGGCATCATGCCGGGGATCTGGTTCAAACGTGAGCCGGGCTGGAGACTGCCGGGCAAGGCTTTGATCAGTCCCTGGGTGTAGGGATGCTCCGGGTTGCGGATGATCGCCTGGGTTGATCCGATTTCCACAATTTTACCGGCATACATAACGGCGATTTTTTCGGTAACCTCAGACACCACCCCGAGGTCATGGGTTATCAGGATCAATCCCATTTTGTCGGATTCGCACAGCTCCAGAAGCAGATCCATGATTTCGGCCTGAATGGTCACATCCAAAGCGGTTGTCGGCTCGTCGGCAATGATCAACGCCGGATTGGTCAACAGGGCGATGGCGACAACGATGCGCTGGCGCATCCCCCCCGAACATTCGTGGGGGTACTGGTGGATCCTTTTTTCAGGAGAAGGGATATGAACCTTTTTGAGCTTGTCCAGGGCAATATCGACGGCATCGGTTCTGGTCACGTCTTCATGGGCCAGCACGGTTTCGACCATCTGGGTCTGGATCGTCAGGACCGGGTTGAGGGTCATCATGGGGTCCTGGAAAATCATGCTGATGCGGTTGCCGCGGATTTTGCGCATGTCTTCTTCCGGCAGGCGGTTTAGCTCCTGACCTTCAAACAGGATCTGCCCGGCGGAAATATAGCCGGGCTTGCTCAACAGGTTGATGATGGCAAAGCCGGTCACAGACTTGCCGGCGCCGCTTTCGCCGACAATACCCAACCGCTCCCCCTTGTCGAGGGCGAAATTGACCCCGTTAATGGCGGTCAGATCCCCGAATCGCAGGGCAAATTTTACTTCAAGATCTTTGACTTCCAGCAGGTGGTTCATGTAATCGGTTTTTCGTATTTTGTTTTTCGGGTTGGTTTTTAAAGTTAAAGTTTAAGGTTCATCGAAACAGCTGTAAGGTATAAGGTTTAAGGTATAGGGTATAAGGTTTAAGGCAGAAGGAATAAGGTCTATTTTTTATACGGATTTTTTTGTTTAAGGTTTTTACCCTAAACCTTACACCCTATACCCTGTACCATTCCCAATATACCCGAAACCTTCGGTTAAGAGCGTTATCCCTTGTATAGCTTCGGGTTCAGAACATCCCGCAGCCAGTCGCCCAGCAGCAGGATCACCAGTATGAAAACTACCAGCAGTACTCCCGGGAAGAGCGTGATCCACCATGAACCGCTGAATATATATTCGAAGCCCGAACGGATCAGAGACCCCAGCGAAGGCTTGGTAATCGGCATGCCCAGTCCTAAAAATGAAAGCGCGGCTTCGCTCATGACGGCTTCGGCAACCTGAATCGTGGAAATAACCAGAACAGGGGTCATGGTGTTTGGCAGTACATGACGGTACATGATCAGCCAGCGGCTGATGCCGATCACCCGGGCAGCCTCGACATACTCCTTGTTTTTCTCCCCCAGTACGGAAGCCCGCACGGTTCGAGCGTACTTGGGCCATTCGGACATGCCGATGATGATGATCAGCAGCGGTACGGCCAGTTCGGCATAGCGCCCGACCCCGAAGGCCAGCTTGAAAATAGCGCTGGTGAAAATCGCGACGATCAGGTAGGGGATCGAAAACTGGATGTCGGCGATCCGCATCAAAAAGGCATCGAGTTTGCCCCCGAGGTAGCCGGACAAGAGCCCGACCAGGATCCCCACCAAGGCCTGAAACAGCACCGCGCCGACGCCGATGAGCAGCGACACTCTCAGGCCGTAAATCATGGTGCTCAAAAGATCCCGACCCTGGATGTCCGTACCGAGTAAGAAGTTCGAGCTGCCCCCCTCCATCCAAGCCGGCGGGGTTTCGGCATCCATGATATCAATGGTTGCGGTGTCATAGGTGTTGTAGGGTGCCACAACCGGCGCCAGAATGCTGATAATCACCAGCAGCGCCAGAACGCAAAAGCTGACAATCGCGACGGGATCGCGTTTAAAGCTGTGCAAGAGATAAGAATTTTTGAAGCGCTTCCAGGATTTCATTTGGTTCCTGCAATTCTTACCATGGGGTTGACGAACCCGTAGATGATGTCGACGATGGTGTTGACGACAACGAAAATCACCCCCACCACCACCAGGTAGGCCACCAGCAGGGAGGTGTCCGAACGTTCGACGGCCTCCAGAAACATGAATCCCATTCCCTGCCATTGGAAAACGGTTTCCGTCAATATGGTAAAGGCAAACAGAATTCCCAGCTGAACGCCGAAAACGGTGATCACCGGCAGCAAGGTGTTTTTAAAGGCATGAATGTACCAAACCCGCTGGCGGTGCAGTCCTTTGGCCCAGGCGAATTTAATATACTCGGTTTCCAGAACCTCCATCATCTCGGCGCGCACCAGACGGATAAAAAGCGGCAGCATGATCGACGAAAGCGAGATGCTGGGCAAGACCAGATGCAGCAATCCATCCCAGGTGAAAAAGCCGCTTTCCCATCCCCAGATGTTAACGGTTTCGCCCCGCCCATAGGACGGCAGCCAGTTCAGTTCCACCCCGAATAGATAAATCAGGCCGATGGCCGTCAGAAACACGGGGATGGCCACCCCGATGGTGCTGACCGCCATAATCACGCGGGAAAACAAGCTTTTGGGGTAAATGGCGGAGTAGATACCCGCCGGGATGGAGATGACGATCAGGATGAGAGCGGTGACAATGACCAACTCGATGGTCGTCGGGGCTTTGGCGACGATCACTTCCAGGGCCGGCTTTTTGTAGAAAAACGACAGCCCCAGGTCCCCTTTGGCGGCATTTTTTACAAAGCGAAAATACTGGACATAGAAAGGATCGTTCAGTCCCAGCTGGTCCCGGATGACTTCGCGCTCGGCGGGGGTGACGCGCTCGCCCACCAGGTCCCGGACCGGGTCGCCGATCTGGTGCTGGATCACGAATCCCACCAGGCCGATAACCAGCATCACGATAATGGCTTGAATGATTCGTCTGACGATAAAAGCGAACATGGCGTTACCGTTATTGGTACTTCCTATCGGATGTCAAAATTTAAGGGTCATAACAATGGTTTGGTTTACACGACGAGGAAAAATCCAAATAACATGCACCAAATTACAAATAAATTCAAAATTACAACTACCCAAACATACGTCGTTGCATGTGATTTGTCCTGTGGGAAACTGCTGATAGTTTAACTGCCTGGATTAACGTAATCTCTTGTATCTGCTGATCCCAGCAAGTTACCACATTGTTTTGAATTTGTAATTTTGGTCATTGATTATTATTTGTTTTTTGGGATTTGTTATTTGTTTTTTCCGGATTGTCCGGATTAGGGTTCTGCCACTACCCGCCCTTATGCTACTGCCATCGGCGCTTGAACTATAGTATTAGGGGCAGGGGCGTTACTTGCCATAACGACCGCCTGCCCCGAACTTTCAATCGTTGGGGCCGTCTGCGACGGAACCCCTTGCGACCGATACCTCGACTACTTGTACACCAGGTCTCCGAGATACGGGAAGTTCATGGTGTTGACGATTTTGCGGATGCCGACCTTATTTTTGCCGGCATAGGAATGGTTCTGCCAGTGAAATGGCACGAAGGCGGCATCGTTGTACAGGATTCTTTCGATGCCCTGCAGAATCGCCGTGCGTTTTTTCAGGTCCGTTTCGACCTGAGCGGCCATGGTCAGCTCATCGATCCTTGGATTGCAGTAATTGCCGCTGTTATACTGCCCGTAGCCGGTTTCCTTGTTGGGGCACATGGTCAGAAACTCGCTGAAGTTACCGGAGTCCTCGGTGTCCGAGTGCCAGCCGATCATCTGGATGTCGGCCACCTGGGCATCGAATTCATCCCAGTACTGGGCTTTGGGCATGGTTTTCAGGTTGACCTTGATCTTGATCTTGGCCAGCATGGAGACCACTGCCTCGGCGATTTTCTCGTCGTTGACGTAGCGGTTGTTGGGCGCGATCATGGTGGCTTCGAACCCGTCGGCCAGCCCGGCCTCTTGCATCAGGGCCTTGGCCTTTTTCAGATCGTAGCGCGGTGCCAGATTGGCAGTGTACCCCATATACCCTTTGGGGCTCTGCTGACCGGCCGGAGTGGCCGTGCCTTTCATGATCTTCTGGGCGATGCCTTTGTTGTTGATGGCGTGGACGATGGCCTGGCGGACGCGCACGTCCTTGAACTCTGCGCGCCGGTTCTGATTGAGCTGCACGGTAATGATCCGGCCGCCGGACCAGGTCACCAGCTTGACGTTCTTATCCTTGCGGATGCGCTGGAAATCCTGGGGCGGTACCGGGGAGATAAAATCGACATCCCCGGAAAGCAGTGCCGCCACCCGGGTGGCATCCTCCTTGATGGGGGTCAGGACAATTTTGCCCACATTGCCGGGGGAATCCTTGTCCCAGTAGTCAGCAAATCTCTCAAACACATAGCGGGCGCCCTGCTCCCATTCGACCACCTTGTACGCGCCGGTGCCGGATGAATTGTGGAGGGCGAAGGACGGGCCGATTTTGACGACGGCATCCTTGGGCTGTCCGGTGTCATCCGTGCCGGAATAAAATTCGCTGTCCATGGGGAAAATATAGGTCGCCATGTTGATCAGCAGCGCGTAGGGTTTCTTGGTCTTGATATCGACGGTGTGGTCATCGACGATGTAGCAGCCTTCAAACGGCGTGAAAAGACCCTTGAAATCCGGGCTTTTGAAAAAGCGCTCGAAGGTGAACTTGACGTCCTTGGCCGTAAAGGGGTTGCCGCTGTGACGGTTTGTTGCTGGAATCGACATTTTTAGAGCGCCAGCGATAATGAATGCTTCTTATTTCATGAATGGAATTTTACTCACGCTCAGCCGGTGATCTTGGCCTGATGGTATGCTAAAT
>Ga0056128_1000714_pt1 | contig 32490 bp, 17 predicted proteins | sample WorMetLIZISLAND2_FD_71113 | JGI IMG/M metagenome (GOLD analysis project Ga0056128, IMG submission 71113) | Marine gutless worms symbiont microbial communities from Max Planck institute for Marine Microbiology, Germany - Olavius geniculatus... ...
CCGCCTCCAATGTTTACCCCCCCCCCTTATCCGCCCCTAATTTCACCGACCAGCCTGTTAAGGAATTTAGGGAGCGTAAGATCCCCAGGGGGGTCCGGGGAAAATGGATTTGGTGCATTTTTACACGCGAAGGCAGCTACTGCTTTCAGCGCGTCTCAGCCATCGCAATTCTGTCCGTCCGTCTGTCTGTCACACGGGTGGATCAGTCAAAAGCGGTGCAAACTAGAGTCACCAAGTCTTCACCGTCGGCTGCCTGGTAGACTCTAATTTCAGGAACTGTAAAGCTTTCCCATAAATTCGAAGGGGGTCACCCCGAACGAGGGCGTAGGCAAAATTTGCGATTTTTGGCCAATAAGTCGCTGTATCTCAGTAACGGTGCGAGATAGGGCCTAAGTTATTATTAATCACTAATAGAACGACGTACACTGGCTCTCGATTGGCGCCAAATTCAATGACCTTGAATGCCAAAATAGGGGGTGTTATGGATTTTTGGCGATTTCCGGCTGCGACACAAGTCTGTATCATTCACAAGATGGCGCCACGGAACTATCGTTACGCGATCCAGATAGAGAATTTGGTATTTGTATATTAACTTAGCGTGAACACCCCAAATTTCAGCTAAACTACTGAACCGGAACTGCTATATGCTTTCGCGCGTCTCGTGAGCATTAGCTCAAATTTCTTGTAGTCTCGCAAAAGACTCCTGGTCAAGTACTGGTGGAACGATGACTGCCCCCCTGAAGCCCTATAAGTTGCCCTCCCCCTGAGAAGTTATACGCTTTGAGCGTAGTCCTTAATGGACGTAGACGCCCCTGGATGTTCATATCCCCTGAAAGCTTGTCACCAGTGCTTTGTTATGATAAGCAGCAAATCTGCACCTACCTGCAACGGTTTTTTTTATGTTAAACGAGCCAATAGCGGTGAAACGAATTTTTAGGCTTTTTGACCATGACTCTCTAGTTCGAAAGGAATCCCCTCACCCGGTGGCATGAAACTAGAGTACTGCTGGCAGCCTACAGTAAAGATTTCGTGATCCTAGCTTGCACTGTTTTGATACAGCTGCAGAGTGTGAAGGACAGACAAACGGACGGACGCTTCGACGATAGTTAGGACGCGCAAAGCGGCAAAGCATTAGGGCCTAGGGTTAGGTCTACATGCCCTCGCGCGTAAAAACTAACTTTATCAAAATATTATCGCTAACGTCGTCACGTTAAAAACGTTAAATACTCGTATACGTTGTCCTTATTAGCTTCACGTCTTCGAAAAACGTAGACACCTGAGTTTACCCGGACACCACGAACTCTGTCGTCGCGATAACAGGAAATACGCCTATCAAACTGCCTACAGACAAGTGATGCAATTGCAAATTGCTAATATTATAATTACAGACTTCATGTGTAATCATAGATGGACCATACCATGGCAAATCGATTTCAACCGCACACAGCAAAGCATGCAATGCAGTGCGTGTTGACCTGATCGTAGTCCTCCTACTCACGCAACTGCTGGCGCTGCAGCTGCTCATTATCTCGCTGGTATTAATTTACCATGAAACTCACAGGCGCAAGGCGTCTATATGCACAGAAACGACTACAACATGCACTATTTTAGCGTGTAATATTAGACAATTATTTGTATCTTCAGAGCAATGAATGCAATTTCTTAAATGAAAGCATAGATTGAGAATTAGTGAAACAAAATAGCAGACTAGCACAACAGTGCAGTTAAGCAAGGGAAAGTGAACCTTGAAATGGCAATTGAATGAATCAGTTTCATAACTATTTTACTGAGCACAAAAATCGGTAGGAAGGTTAAAAAAAGAAACAAGTTGCCTATCAACACTCAACAAGTTTCAACATCAGCTGTCAGCATCATAAGACGTCACAGAGTCAACAATATTATCATCATTGGCATCATCATCATCATCTTCCAACGTCAAGTCATCGACATCCTCAAACAAAGACTCATCGACCTCTACCACCTCTCCACCTGCAACGTCCCGACACAACCAACTCAGCAATCACAGCATATACCGTAAACGCAGCGACTATAATCCGGCAGCCATACAAATATCCTACAGGCTATGGGTGCTTATACCAGCATGGCTGCAGAATTATCCTGTAAATACTGTAAAACATTAAACAAAAGCCTCTGGCTTCTATTAGTACAAGTTGCCTTAACCCCCGTCCTGTATCCAAGACTTGGCCTTTAAACGAGAGCTGGCTTCTATCAACTATGTCAAAGTCATTAATTTTTTTCTACAGCCAATGCCTTAGCATACGAGGCTAATGAAGAAATTTAACCTTGCTTGAAATAACTGCTTCTGAAAAAATATTTAATGCCTGATGGCCAATGAGTGCCTACATCACTACTGACTGACCAAAGCAAGATATATTCCCCGACCTGTACACGGGACCTGGCATTTATATAGAACCAGGCTTCAATTCAAAGTTTTACAGTATACATTAACACATACAAAGTGCTGCAATTAACAGGAAGCCTCTAAGCTTTCATTATAACTGCATCAAATATACTAATCTATTTTCACAATTCTTTGACCGATATACACTGCAGTAACTCTGCAAGTAAGTGATGATTACAGATTTCATCACATTCCACCATGCGTCGTTACACTACCTTGTGAAATATTTAGTCAGCTTTAGAATCAGCAAGTTACAAAAAACATTCACTACTGTGGCTATCTCACAACTGTGGCTATCTCACAACTGTTTCATGACACACTCAGCACATGATAATATCTTCAACTTTAACAATTAGCTCCTACTTTGCAACTGATAGTGAAAGACTTCTAAAAATTCATTAATATTATAAGGCAAGAAAGTTAAACATTTTTATGGACCACTCAGTATATCATAACCATAATCATAATCATTTAATTCATACCAGACAAAGTTACAACATAAAATCAATAATGCAGTGCATGTGGTCTGATAAAGGACATATCCATAGTATCCAGCTACATTTTGATAAGTCTGATATCTATCCATTTCTATTCTTTTGAATTCTGAAAAATGACTAACTTGGGAGTTTTGACTCATCAACACTATACTAAGTTAATGACCAAAAATAAGTACAAAATGTTAAAATTAAAATTATGAACAAATAAAAAGATAAAACTGGCATCAATCAAACACAAGATGGCAGCGTTACCTTCTTCTAAGAACTTGACATCTGAGTCATCGAGGCTGTGATCCATCATGAATAATTCTTTGCCTACAACATCAACAGATTCTTAACCAATTTCATAACCACAACAATATAAAGTCAGTAAACAACAACAAACAATAAACAAGATAGTCATGCCTTGCTCAAATGTAGGCAATGACCACGGTTAGCTGCCATATCAAAAATACACACAGAACCTATGTGAGCTTGACCTTTGACCTATAACCTTAAAATTTAATAAAGTTTTAGAGGTTGTCAAGGTACATGATCACGCAAAATTTCGTTAAGCTAAGTGCTATTGTGTTAACGGAGAAACAAACCTAGAAACAACAATAAACCAATACGATCAGGTACTATAAACATTGATACGAACGACTAACAGCCACCCCACCGTGGTCAGCCACCTTGTCGTGGTGGTGGGGCTTTGCACCGATGACCCGAAAGATTTCTAAAATCTGGAGGGTAAGAGCTAACTAAGAGCTGACCAAACCCGTGAGAGCAGATTGCTACACGTTACCAGTGCTTGTGTAAACATAAACATTGATACGAATGACCTGGCCAATTCACACCTACATGCCGACGCGACTCAACTGTTGAGTCACGTCGGCATTGTAGGTGTGAATTGGGCCTTATATCACTATAACAGGTTATCAACAATAACACAGTCCGTACCTGTCAGTTTTTTATTAGTTGAATCATCTTTGCCTTTCTGATGTCGTAGTTCTGCTAATTCACTGTCAAATTTTGCCTTCCAAGCTATAAACGTCTCAATTGTCACACGAGTGCCTTCAAACCATTTCTGCATAATCAGACACATCAGTACCGGGTAAGTTAATATCAATAACAGTAATAGTTGACCTACCACAATTCATAATAATAAACTGAATTAGTACAACTGTTTCTGTCATGCAACACAAACAGTGCAACAACTCTAAACAAAAAAATAATCAGTGCAGCACTGATTGGAGTTAACAGCACAGTATTAAAAGCAACTGCAATTTCACACTCTGATGCGAATGACTGACATCCATCACCAACAAAACCAAATAAATACCAATACCAAGTGTAAACATGTCATGCTGAGAACACAAGGTTCTTGCCAGATATCTTAATAGCATGTAGTGTACATTTTACTTATTGTTTTAATGTTTTAATTTGAACTTGGTAATTAAACCTGAATGTCACAAAAATTTTCAAAAATGTTAAATGTACCAGTGAGACTGTCTAAATGTATCTTTCATCAGCAATGACTAAAGGGTATTTTGGCATCTGCATCTTTACCTTACTACTTTTTTCCCTGTACCTCATAAAAGGCTAGCTCCGGCTTTTCCAGTTAACTATAAGTAAACCGATTTTACCAGCTACTAAAATGTTCACCAAAAACCCTGTTAAGCTACAGCATTGGCACACTACACATTACACAATGATCTACCTGCAACGCACCTGTTCAGCCATCTCAGCTTCTTTCTCTAAGCGTTCCTTTTCAGCCACTCGATGTTCCTCGGCTGACTCTATCATGTGTGTCAGTTTCTCTTGCACGGCTGAGATGATTGTAAACACCATTACAATGCCCAAATTTTCTTCACCCTGAACAACAGAAGCACAGATTTATGTTTTCGGTGCACACGAAATGTTTTGTTCCTCATCTCAGATAACTGCAGAATACACACACGCGACGTTGCCGCCTGCACATGTAATAAACTGATTATCAGGAAACCATGCCAATCTTTGTTGCCGACGGTATATGAGTGTCTACATTCATTTTTACACATTTGTCTTCGAAAATGAAGCAAAAATATCTAGTCAAACCAACAATGAAAACAAATTTTAGCATAAAATTGCATTTCAAGGTCATTTAAGGTCAAGCATTTTACGGTTGCTCGAAAGCCGATAAAACATTCACTACCCTGCATACTAATACTGGCTTCCAGTCTGAAGGTTGCGAACATACGGCGGCCAAAATGACAAAAAATTGCTGGTTCTGACCATCACCACCCCACTATTGTTTAAGGCCCCCTCCCCATGTAACTGCCGTGAATATCCACAGAAAGCTTAAACCATCTGAAAGTAGAGTCTCTGCACTACATTTTTGCCACTGGTAGCATGTGTCTATCAAATTTTCACGGTGATCTCCGAAAGACATATCATTTGTGCATTAGTGTGTAGTACAGCTATTTAAGGTCATCCATGCTCAGCGATATAAATGGCAATTGAAAGGGCATATCTGACTTCCTATATATGATTAACAGTAACCTTAGCTCTATCTTGCACTGTTTCTGAGATACGGTGACTTGTTGGTTGAAAATCGCAAATATTCTCTAATCCTCTCTAATGTCGTGCACTCAGCCAGGATGATCCCTTTCAAATTTCTGAAAAAGCATTACAAACCCTAAAACTACAGTCCTTCAGAGATAAGAGTAAAAAGTAGTCGATTAACTTGCACCATTGTGATACAATCGAAGACAGATCAGATAAATGGATGAACAGACAGACGCCTCAACTATAGCTAAAGACACACTATATGCTCTCACGAAAAAAAGAAAAGAAACATAACTGTTGACCTTACCAGCTGTGTCATAAATGATAAAATGCCATCGACAGATTCATCACCTAAATTTTCCGAACTTGTAATTTCCATGACTGGCAGTTCATCTGGATATCGATCAGTGTACGTAAACTGAATGATGCAAGATGCTAAAAATCAGCAAACACATCCAAGCAACAAATACACAGTGTTTCATAAAAAAGACCCCTATTTGTTTTTTCATAATTCACTCAAATGATGATCAATTTACACAAAATTTTATCAGTTGTAGCTGAAAAAATACTAATTCAAAATATTGCAACAAAATATGGCAGTTGATTAAATATTCCTTGCTAGTTGTGATGTAATGCTAACATCATAATGTGTCACGGGTACAAACTTGATAGTCTCAACTGGTGCTGTCTATCACTACCCTGCTCCGATGGTAAAAAATGTGGTTCACTGATGACAAATTTTTAAAGTTTTACAGTTGCAGCCACAAAAACGTGCAAAGCAATCACATTTACATGTCTGTTGGGATAGTTGAACTTTCACATGTTCAAGCAAAACAGTAGACTAGCACACCGAGCTTGCAAACTGGCTGCATTTTTGGATCGCAAGGCACCTGATTTCATGTCCCCATGGTAGTGATACACGGTTCAACACCGTGCAATGTTAGTAATGATATGGGTGACCACACACCATTAGCTTGTACTCCATCTTGGCATTTAATCATCACATTCAACATCTAAGCCAAATCCTATGCAATACCTCCGGCCTCGATGGGTACAGATGATAAGCATAAATGACGGTTACAGCCACCACTAGGTTAGGAATGGTAAGCTGGCATAACATTACATTCTATTACCAACTTACCATGACTGCTGGCACACTAGCCTGGTCAGGTACAATATGGCTGTTAGTGGTACTGGCAAAAGGTCCGACTTGCATCAAATGCTTGATAAACAGGGTTTAACTTTCATCATCCCAAAGGTGATGGAAAGTAGGTAAGATATCATGTAATGTACTACGGTCTACAGTAAAATGCTTTCTTCTTCATTTTTTGTGCAAATGCCAACAGTGCACCACCAACAGCAGAGTGAATAAATAAGTAACCCAACATGTAAAGATTCAGCAAGTCTTTAAAAATTACGTTAGGTTCTATGGCTTTGTCTTAAATTTTACATTCACAAAAAATACAAAATGGACTGGCTGTATGATTTAACAATGCTAATTTTCTAAACATAAAAGATAATAAAACACACATATGGGTATACCACTAGTGGGAATGCATCTCAAAAATAAAACAATACCATAACTATGGAAAAAGTATACCATTTTCGATGTTTTCCTTTAGGCACTGAGATTTAACTTCTAACTGGAAGCAACATCGCGGTTCAGTTGATATTACTACAATAACAAAATGCAACATAACAACACAGGCCAAACTAAACATTCATATGCAACTTATCATACATCATCTTATAAGTCTTGTAATTAAGCAATCTGTAAATACAATAATTGACAACAATGTAAACTCATGATGGAATGACAATGTCAGTGCCAGATAAAGATTTGGTAATGTTGCAACAGTGCAAAAAATACTATACTGGTATTTTAATAAAATTTATGTAAAAAGCTTTCAAGGTCATCCAAGGTCAATGACATGCGAAAGGGCTTGTGTGACTTCCTCTATTAGTAATTAATATCTACCTTCGCCCTATCTCTCGCCACTATTGAGATATGGCCAGTTTTCAGTTGAAAAATGCACATTTTACTTGCCTTCTCAACTCAACCCCAAATTTGAAAATGACTGTCTACATGGCAATCTGTATAAGGCTGGCAGCAACTGTGGTAAAAGAATCAAGTAAGGCTTCAATAACATGCAAATTTTTCACTATACCAAACTGTAAATTAAGTACTAATTGTGATTTCCTCATATACACGTTTCCGTACATCAATTTTCACAGCACATATGGGCCAAAAGTGAATAGATGCTTCTGAGAAAATTTACGGAAAATAAGTAGTCGATTATGGCTATCTGCTCTGAATTTTCATGGCAGATATGATTTTCGTACTGTCAGTGGCGAAAGTGCATACATTAGACCAGTGATTTTCAACTGGGGTTCCGCAGAACCCAAGGGTTTCGTGAGCATCTTCCAAGGGTTCCGCGGCTGCTCAGTAAAAAATAAGAACAACCTAACGTGCGAAGTCACTTCAAACCAGGCCATAGAAGAACTAGACATGAAATTTTTAGCTCAATATTAACGCGTCTAGCCACAAACGTTTGCGCAGTGTTGAATACTTTTCTTATTGTTAACCTTGCAGCATATTTGCATTGTACACTATAACGTATTAGTGTTATTTTTCACTGATTGTTTAATTTCAATTCTTGAAACATTCTGCTTAAAAGAAACAAAAAGCCTCATGCATGCAGCAGCGCAGCTCGCTGGGGGATCCAGATCCCTGTGTGGCCCAAGGGCGTCCATCCATGTACGTAAAACGCGAAAGATCCAATGATGATTTTTTTCGGTTTGCGGAAGAAGGGAGCTTATGTTTAAATACAATAACGTACCCTTATACACAGATGAAATAAAATTGTTAAATATTATCTAATACGGTGAAATTAAACAATTTTTGCGTGCAATAATTCTAGCGGTAGATTGGCGATCTTGCTGTTAGCACTGGAAAATTGCTAGAGGTAGATCAGGTAGATACATTATTGGGAAGATGGTAGAATTTATATGCCTAGAAGACGGAGAAGGTCTACAAACCATGCCACGATACTGTCACGTATTTAAATCAGGCTTATTCAGTATTATATCAGAGTCCATCTCGAGTCAAAGCTGTTTTTTGTAACACGGACTTAGAACTATAGTGCTTTTGAATAAATTTTATTTAATGCTTGGTAATTGATAACATTTCAGTTCTAACCACAGTCTTAGCAATGCAGTAAAGAAGAAATGTGGCTGCATTCTTAAATTAACAACGAGATAAATGTAATTAGGTAAATGGCGATCTACCGCTAGTAATTTTCTGCTCTCTAGTGCGAAATCGCCGATCTACTGCTAGCTTGACCTTTTGCCTGCTGCTTTATAATCAGCTTATGGGAGCTTTGCCTCTTTATCCCTACAGGTTTTCTGCCTATTGACTCCGTTTCGGACATAGGCCCAGGGCCCAGACACCCTAAAACTTCCACTTCGCCTACGCCGATAGACTCATGAATCATTGCGTGGGGTTCCGTAAGTAATCGCCATCCTTTCGTAGGGTTCCGCGGCAGCAAAAGGTTGAAAAACACTGCATTAGACGAAAAGCGCTTCTGCCTCTAATATTACCACAACCTGTGACTTTATTCACCTTGCAACTCGTTACAATATATGGACTCAAGTGCTTCGATTTCATTCTTCTGCTCTTCTTCGTAATCCATAACAACACGCCTCCTACGTTGTTTACAAAATGCATATATCGCAGGTATGATGCATTAAGTGCCGGTGTTGTGAGGAAAGATGTATCAATAAAAAATTATCTGCAGAAGTACGTCGTACTCACTCAGTCACTCACCAGTTACTTTTCAGTGTTTACGGTGTTTCATCACATGTGCATACCGATTATGCTGCGCTAGGCTTTCCATCGACTTTTTTTCGTCTGTACTCTGTAACTGTAAGTAACTCTCTGTCTTTGCCTACTTAAACTTGATGTTGTACTTAAATAAACAAAATTAGATGCCCTTGCGCGGTGCCCACGTTCGTAAATTTGTCTAAACTAAAAAAAACTATAATCCAACAGAAAACCATAATAAATCTGTGCTGTTTCGGTTACATTTCCCTGGCCATATACAGAGGTGTCGCCCGCAAACTTCGCGGGAAGATGCTTCGAATCCAGTCTTTTATAAAACGTTTAATAAAAATGCACAAATTAATTTACTAGACACTAATTAAGTAAAACAAGTTAAGATTGACTTTCGTAATATTGAATTGCATAATATCGAAATTTCGCAAATCAAAATCGCTTTTACCGGTAATTAAACTTGTGATATTGACACTTCACTAATTGTTTGGTCCAATGCGGTAATTAGTTGAGTCCAACAGTGCGTCTGGAAAGTGTAAACACGATTCTTAAACTGTACTTTGTATAAGTTTTTTTTTGCTGTAATTGAGGAGTAAAATAGTGTGCACATGATATATTAATTTTGCTTTAAGATGGAAGACGTACAAGCATCAGAAGAGGTTAATTACAGCAGTACACAGTGTTATGACCGCGATGGATCTCACACTGGGCATGGGGCGAAGCTTGCTAGGCGGGCGACAGTTATACAGTAGCATATTCTTACTGCAGACAGACAGCAAGCGTTGCTGAAGGTCTTCCTGGCAGAAGATACGAGTAAGATAAATCCAAAACGGAGTTTGGCTACTTTCACTGACGGTCACGGAGACTAGCAGGGTGTCTCACAAACCCAGGCAAAGAAGATGTCCAAAATTGATGTCAACTGCCCTCACCAATGATTACCTAAACTGCTCTTGTTATCTTGGCCACTGCACTCACCATAAAGACGGCTGTATAGCCGTCGCCAGCCTTTGCATGCTTCGCCAGCCCTGCATGCATAGTTTAGCATTGCTATCTCACATATGAGTGACATGACATTTCTAATATTAATTCTTGTGAAGGAGTGTCAACTGTCTTCGCTTTTTAGGAAATTGGGAAGCATATATCTTGGCATTCACTCAACCTACGTTTGTCCTTAGCCAAAGAGCTATGGCTGTTACGCACATCAAATTCTATGCATTTGTACATGGCATTGAGGGCTAGCCAATCCATGGGTAAAATTTTTGGGTGAATCTGACAAAGGGATTTTTTGGGGGATGAGCAGAAAATTTTTTTTGACTTTTTTTATCCCCTTGTTAGGGGAGTTGGGGCACTGAGTTTTTTTTCTAGTGGGCCTCGAGGGGGACGTGTTTCAGCAAAATTTTAACCTGTTCAGTACATTGGGGATGAGGAGAGAAATGTTAAGTAAATTTGCTAATTTTGGGAGTCAATTTTGGTGCACGTCAAATGTTGGAACCTATGGGGTGGATCAACCTGTTTCATGCACCAAGTTATTGAAGAATAGCCCTCATTTGTAATGTGGGGGTTAGATCTTGATTTCCACTTCTGGTTTCTGGCTCCGTGCCAAAAAAACTGAAATTTGCTTTACCACCGAATGTCCGATATATCACAGTTATTTTTGTGCAGAATGCACATTTTTTCATCACATGGAAGGCCTCGCTGGAGGTTACGCAACGTGCCATGTTGATCCCGGTTTTCGCTTTTGTTTTTGTTCAGACATTGATGCCCCCAGATTTTTTAGGTTGGCATTAAATCCCTCTTTTTCAACTCCCATCACGCTGAGTGCTTGAAGTCGTCGTTTTGTATAGTGAGAGCACGTCATGCCAGCTGTATATATTTTTTGATGTGTTACTTTTCTTACAGTCACTAGTTATATTTCACTTTGTGTTGTAGGTGAATTTTGTTGTGGAGGAAGTCAGCAGTATCATAAAAGAGGTAGGAGTTTTACCCTGAGTTTGACTAGTTGACATTAACAGTTATTTGTCAGTGTCATCTTTACTGAGGAGGTTACATTTCTGTACTAGTGGGTATGTATGTCTGTCAGTCTGCCTCACTGTCGATCTGTGTGTGCAAAATCTCACAAACATCGCTGGATAATAACACTGCATGTCATAACAGTTGTAAATCTTTATACACTGAGCTCATAATTAGAGTAATAATACACTGTTATTATAGTGCTGCTGCTGCTGCTTTCAAGCTTTGTTTTTATTTTCCAGCCATTTTTTCTGTAGACTGTAGTTAAACTTTTGAGTTATTGGTACAATTCTTTTTGTCGATCATATGCCTTTCCATTTACTTGTCCAACACTGTGTGAAGGCTCATAAGCTTTATACAAATACTGAGTGTAATGATGTGTTTGTGTTGACTGTGCTTGTGGTATTGCAGTCAATAGAAGGTGCAATTGGCGGCAGTGCCTATCAAGCGCAGAAAGTGAACAACTGGACCTCAGATGTGGTTGAGTTGTGCCTTGGTCAGCTGACAAAACTGGGCAAACCATTCAAATACATTGGTATTTAGCTGTTTCTGTGTATTTTTTAAATATTTTTTAATATTGAACACATTGTATTACAACTAGTTCTCATGCTTTCTGTGATGTTGGTGAGTTATGTGTTGGCCAGCTGTGTTGTCTTTGTTTTATATATTTTTATGACTTATTTTTAATTTGGAACAAAATTTTCTGCAAGCAGTTATATTGTTTTGTATAATTTTTCGATGAGGAATCATTTTAAAGTTATTTTTAGGAGAAAGTTATAGTTAAATTTATTAAACTATATGCAAATATTGTTGACTCCTATATGCTTTGACTGCACAGTTTCATGTTTATGCTGTGTTTGTGTTGTCTTGTGTAGTAACATGCGTTATAATGCAGAAAAATGGAGCTGGCTTGCACACAGCTAGTTCATGTTTCTGGAACAGCAACACTGATGGTAACTAGCTCTGATTATTTACAGTGAAATTGCATTATTGTTTTGTCCTCCAGGCTATAATATGACCAAATGTTATTGACGTGCTTTTAGAAGCACTTTTTTGTGTTTGTCTTTCTAATTGGCTATTACAAAGACGGATATACTGCAAGATGGCATTCAGGGCAAACTTAGCCCAGCTATGCTTCTGTTGGTAGGCATAATGAGTACATTGGCAATTGTTAAGGCTAGTGCTAACGAAATCATTGGCAAGTTTTGCGTAATATTAAGTTCTTTCACCAGGACTGCTGGCATTCGTCTGTGTATATATCGGATTGTACATGGTCGTGTTTTAGGCAGCTGCACCGTCCGATGGGAGAATAAAACAATGTACTGCATCGTCAGTGTGTTTGGTCTCGCTTTCTGATAGACTGCAGTTGCTGCTTGTTGTCAGTCCGTAATGTTGTCTATACATAATGAGACCTGTCTATACATTCTGTCTGTGTTCTCTATTCTCTCTGTGAACAGCTTGTGGTGCAGTTTATGATCCAGCCGTCAACATGGCTTTCAGTGTGGCTTGTTGATCACTCATTGGTGCATGCCCTTTGTGAGTCGTAAACCACATAGCATGGTATTCATCGGTTCAAATTGCTGTTGTCGTCAATAGTGAAAAGACAGCCGACATAATGTTATATTGTATATTTTACGGAGCTCAGACTTCCATTGGTCTATTCTGAATGCAGTTGGATTCATGTACCACTTAAAACAAGCATGAGAACCAAGCAAAACAATAATAATTTCGAAGGCATTTATCATATTTTGGTGTTTTTTCTGGGGGTGCCATGGGTCAGGTTATAACTCGTTGCAGTCCTTGAGGTTTCATAGTGCACCACTGTTGCAGACGTAGCAGTACTGATTTCTGATATTGATGGATATTATCTGATAGATTTTTTTGCTATTTATGGACTTAGGTGTGACTGCAGTTGCTTTCATTGTAATTGGATTGTCATTTTTTCATGTTAGTAAGTTTCAGTGTTTTGCATAATTGGATAGATACCTCTGGGCTTTGTTGCCACTGTTTTTTTCACATTTTTACAGTTTTGTGCACAGTTTGTTACACTTGGCACAGTTACACCAATAAGACTTGTTATGCGTAAGGAACATTATACGTTTTGCATTGCACTGTATGTATATTATCACCGCTGAAGCTTTTGAAAGTGCATCTTAGCCATCACAATTCTGTCCATTCGTCTGTTCGTCCATCACACGGGTGGATCAGTCAAAAACGGTGCAAGCTAAGATCACCAAATTTTCACCGTCGGCTGCCTGGAAGATCTAGTTTCAGGATCTGTAAAGCTTTTTTTATAAATTCGAAAGGAGTCACCCCAGTGAAGGCGCTTAATGAGAGGGGGTGGGGAAAATTTGTGATTTTAAGCCATTCCGGCTGAGCAAGATGGTTCAGCCATCTGGCGCCCTCTGGCGAGTGTAAAAGAAACATCGTTGCTAGGATGGGTGAGGTTAGATTTTGTTTGCACCGGGTTTTAAAACATGCACTGCTGTTGCGCGTTCCCTTTTGTATTAGCTAGGCTTTTCTTGTTTCATGGTAATGTATGATTGTCTAAGTATTGATACTGTATTATTTAGCGTATCTATTCATTCATGCGATTATTAAATTCTTTCAATCATAATGTCGCATTTTTACCCCGGACACATTTTGTGTTCTTGTCACTTTGGTAACTTGTAAGTTTGATTTTGTCATAACTTACCTTACCTTTCCTTACCTTCGGGATGTCCAGCACTGAGACCGTATCAGCTTGTCCTAATGCACAGCTTGTCATAACTTCTGGCGATTGGATTCTTTTCAGTTACACACTGTTTAATGTTTAATAATGGCTACAACATGATAATTATGATAATGCTGCTTTATGCTGAACATTCCAGTGTGGCAGTAGCTAGCCGTGCTGCATTTTGCAGTCTTGCTGTAAAGTGTCTTTATTCCATGCTTGCTGCATGTTGTCTTCAGTCTCAATAACCAACGGGTGCAGTCAAGCATGGATAAACTAATGATAAAACTGTTGGCTTTACGACTTACCGTCGATGACCGTGAAATAGGTGTGTATCTCCAATATTCCACTCCAGACCATGCTTTAACATACATATAGTCGTGTTTGTCCAGTGACGTGAATTGGTTGCGTCTGTGAAACGCTGCTGCTGCTGATTGTGACCTGCTGAAGCTTGTAACGTTGTTTATGCTGACTGAAATGAAAACTGTCTCATGTGTAGCATTTGCTGTTGTGTAAATTATGTAGATATGTGCCTCTCATACATTTGCAGTTGCATGACTTTTGTTGTTAGTGACATTATGTACAGTGCTTAAAGTGGGAAGGTATGGGCCACTATGGCATACTGGTACTTCCTTGGCCACTTCGAAAGCATACTGCAGCATCTTTTCTAAGACTGTTACAAAATAAAATGCTTTGTGCACAATATTACGCTGACAGCCAACACTCTGGCAGTTTCAGTGCTGGTACTTATTTTTTTCACTTCAAGCTCTGATTATCTATTTTAACTTTCTGTTGTTATTATTTGATGAAATTCTCATTTAGCACAAATTGTTGCACACTATAGTCATTTGGTACTTTTGATATTTGTAAAACTCGCCAGTCTTTCGGAGTTATATGGACCCAATTGGACGGGGGTTGCATTGAACAGTGACATTATTGCTAAAGCCGGGTTTAACTTCTTGAAATTTTTGTATGCCACGGAAATCATTGTGGATAGATAATAATAACTCAATTACATGAATTCAGAGTTACTGCTATGTACCTGTGTCTGTATAATGGCATGTGCATTGTAAAGTGTGGGAAATTGCTTGCAATCTATTAGCTGACTTATTTCACTTTGTATATTACGTCTTACAAAAAATGTTTGTAACAACAGTACTGTGTATCAGCGACATCAAGAGCCACCGCGAGACCCAGGGACAACATTATTGTGGGGCCCATCTGGGGAGAAAATTTTTGAATTTTGCTTTTTGATATGGCACATTCTGGCGTATATTTTTGAGTGATGATGGGCTTCCCAAACGTTGCAAGGCCTGGGGTAACTTACCTCCTCTGCTCCCCCTCTCAACGTGCCTGCTGTTTATTCACTGTGGTTAACAGCATATCTGTTGCTGTTTTATCTGCTGATGGTCAGAGCTGGGATTGTATAGCACAAGTTTATGATAATGGGAAATTACAATATTCAGTCACATGCTCTTTTAAGAGTGAATATTATCCATAGTCGATCTAATTATTTGGTTAGATATTTGGGGCCAAATTTTCGAAACTTCTTAGGAAGATCTTTTTAAGACTTTGTTTTCAAAGAAAGTATGCGGATTTTTGAAACTTCTTTGGAAACTTCTTAGGAAGAATTTATGCAAATATATAGGAAAGATTTTGAACTTTGGTAGGAAAGCACTAACCTTGTCCTACACGGAGAAAGCTGTGTAATAACACAGCTTTCTCCGTGTAGGACAAGGTTAGTGAAATTTGCCAAAAAAAACACATTGACACTTAGCTTAGACGTCATATGTGACGTCATAGGTTATTTGCGTAACACTGCGGTAAAATCAACAATGAGTAAGTAAAGGAAATTGACGTTTGGTTAACTTAAAAACGAAGCGGTGAGTAAAATGCATTTTCTGTGGACGTGCTAAGATAAGAAGTTTTCCTAAGAAGTTTTGATTACGTCACGTGGTCGGTATAAGTGCATCTGATTGGTTGAACTAGTTTAGGAAGATAAGAAAAGATAAAGTTCTTTGGAAACGCAAAGAAAGCCGTCGAAAATTTGGATAAGAAAACTTCTTTGGAATTCCTAAATCATCTAACATAGGAAGATCTTTGGAAAATGTCTTAGGAAAGTTTCGAAAATTTGGCCCTTGGTTTTTTACTTATGTGTAAACTTTATTTAAGGTGCTGTCAGTTAAAACTAGTGCGGGTGCACGTGTTTATGTGTTTTGGTAGTCTATTGCTGATATAATCAATCAGTCTTTTTAAATACTGTGTTTTGTGCAGTTGTACCTTGTTGTTTATAAATATTAGTCAGCATTCTTTATAAGACATAAATGCATTTTTTCTGTGAAGTTTTGTAAGTGGAGTTTATAACTAATCTGATTTCACTTTGAACTGACGTTTTTATCATACTTGCTTTATGTACAGGGTGCAGCCAAAAAAGTGGACCCCTAAAGTTTTTCGCCATTTTCTCAGCAACCGGTTGGAATTTTAATTTGAAATTTTTACATATTTATGTACTAAAACCTTTTACATCTAACTGCCAAGTGAAATGTGATTCTGTTGAAAAGTGACGAAGTTATAGACTTTTTATCATGACCACCTACCGATTTTTCTGCATTCAAAAATGTTCCGGCTACAACACCAATTTAATAACATCATTGAAACAACACAGTTAAATAGTGATCAGATGCCAGAATTCCATTGTCACTGTGAATGTTCGAAGTGTTCACCGTTAGCTCCAAGCTACAACACCAGCCTCCAGTCGCCTTATTTGAGAAATCTTTAACAGCCTTGTCGATCAGTCCCTGTGGCAGGTTGCCCCAGATAACCTGAAGCGCTTCATTGAGTTCGGCGCTTGTTTTCGGCTTTGATTTAAGCTTGCGGTAAGCCTACAATATTGCACCCCATACGTGATAGTCCACTGGGTTTATATTCGGCGAATTTGGAGGACATTGGTCTTTTGTGATGATGTTTGGACAGCTGGCCCGCGGCCAGTTCTGTGCGCTGCGCGGCGTTGCGCGCTGTGTGTGCTGACGCGCCGTCATGCTGGAAGATGAATCTGGTTGGCAGCCGGCGATTGTTTTAAAGGAACGATAATTTAGTGATAATTTCTAAACAATATAAGTGACTGTTTATCAAACGTCACTGTGACGTCATCGGCAGTAATGTGTAACCAGTTTTTGAAAATTAGTTAGCATTTTTAGCTTGAACATTTTTAATGCTGAAAAATCGGTAGGCGGTCATGTTAAAAAGTCTATGAACTTTGTCGCTCTTTAACAGAATCACATTTTACTTGGCAATTAGATGTAGAAGGTTTATTTAAATAAAACTGTAAAATTTCATATTAAAATCTTATAAAAACGTTTGCTGAGAAAGTAGCGAAAAACTTTAGGGGTCCACTTTTTTTGCCGCACCCTGTATATGTGCAAATTGATTTACTAGATAATTTTCTCTCTCCAGCTGGTGTATTAAGCTGCTTGTCAGTATCGAATGTGTCTGTTAAATGTTTCCTTCGGTGCTTTGCTGCTGTCTGTCATGAAAGGAAGGCCTGTCTATTAACTGTTAACTCTAGTTAAAAACATGTTGCAGCAATACCACATATATGCTGCGGCAATATACAAAGCGATTATTCCTGATTGCAGAAAAAGTAAGCCGGTTGAATAAACCTGAAAGCAAAGCAGTAGCAATAGTAGCAGCAATGTGTTTATTATTAGTAGCATGGATGTGTCTACTGATAAACTTGAAGTTAGTGTGCCATATAGGCTTAAACAATAATATTGTGTTGGAGGAAGGAAAGTTGTGAAGGAAGGGAAAAGTTTTGATGCTAGGACAATCCTTTTCAGAGCTGTGACATTACTGCTGTGACGTTTGAAGCGGCACCAGGTGCATTAAGAATGTCACTTTAGCAATACCTATCCAAAAGGTTCCTTGGATGCTTGGCGTGCGCTGAGCGTAGAAAAGGGCCAGTTAAGCAGAAAAACGGGAGAGACTGATACCCGTTGGCTTGCCTAAACCTTGACAGTTAACAGATAGGTCTGGGCGCCGGCGTGTGTCGTACAATAGACAGAGAGATAACATTGAAGCCCGTTGCGAGTCTGCTGCATGGCAATAAAACTCGCACAATTGTGTAATTAACCTGGCGTATGATGAAGGCCGTAAACAGACTCATTCGATGCTTCTCCAGTCTAGACTGAGTCAGCTGATGCCTCCTATAGCATTCACTCTGACCTAAGTCACTGAGAGAGTAGGAAGGGAAGGCGCCTGCGATGGCACGGTCCACTGGTCGGCGGCGCCTTGCAGCTATTTTTGATGAGATGTGCGCGTCAGCTGCACGGACAGTAGCAGCAGCAGTAGCCATGGCAACGCATACTCATCACTCGCTGTCCATCCGTCGGTCACCATCCCACCATGCTCTACCGCACGTGAACCATGCCCCCATGCAGACTAAAACAGTCGAAAAACATCAGTAGGCCTAAGTCCGTCGAACGCGTGCGTTCTGTCGGCTGCGTGCATGTGCGCAAACTTCTTACAGCTTTGCAGTCCGGTGATTGAGCAATGAGCATGTTAGCTGTATGAGTCTGTGTCTGGTTCTCGGTTGGACGACTCGGCTAGCTGCATTCATTGTGAAAGTGCAACTCGTAATGGGATTGTGATTTTTAAGCCAGCACAGTGAATCATAATATGCCGGGTACGCTGAATATTACTCACGAAGACAGGGGTCTTTCTCTCTTTCCTGGGAATTCTGGGTAAAGTTTTTAAAAAAACTAATGAAATTAAGGCTTACCACAACAATTTAATGATCCTATTTTTAGACAAATTTATAATATTTACCTAGAACGAAAAGTAAACAAACTTACAATCACAGATGTCTGCGCCTCTGCGGCGCATCGGCCTTTTTGACCCACTGGAAAATGTTCTGGTGCCGCCCTAGTTCGTGGCCACAGATGAGATTCATCAATATGCTCTGGATCATCCGCTTATTATCCCACATGACACTTGATGGAGCATTTATGGCCGCTTAGCAGAAGCAGGTGTCTGAAGTGTGGGCTACCTATTGCCGGTAGCGTCGAATTTAGAAAGCGCAGTATACCTCCAAGTCCATTAGTTACTTATCACTGGTGGTCATGTTTCTGTCGATGCGATGTTTGCGGCGCACATAGTTCTCAGCGTGCCGGACGATTGTTTCGCCCGACTCTTGCAGCAGACTACGGCGTTAACACCTGTCCGTCCAGTTCTTACAACAAAGCGTCTGTATGAGTTTGTGATATGCGTTGAAATACACCGTAAAGCATAACTTGGTTTACGGCATTAACGTCATAAACAGTAGGCTATTATAAAGCTTCGTGAACAGTTAGGAGACCGAGTTGACAAACCGATTCGCTATTGGCCTAGACGAAAATTTAGGCCTAGAGAACCTAATAAAACATCGGCAGTACAACAATATGATAATGGGAGTCTCTAATAGGCATTATATGCCATGTTTACGTCATAAAAGCTTACGATTTACAACTAGTTGACTATACAAAGACATCGTAACGGCGGCTATTTATAACTGAATTACGGTAGCACAGCAGGAATGCAGGGCATATATCAACGCCGAATGCTCCAGAGTAACGGAGTGAGTTGAGATAACGCCGAGAAATCGAGAACCTGTGTGTATACTCGATTAGACGGCACAAAAGAACCTGACCGACTGAGAGAAACTGCAGCTGCTGTAACAAGACGATATATAAGCCTAGCCCTAACGGCAGACACGATACGGCTTTCCCTGCCATTTCAAAATATGCTCAGCTGACAGCTTGTGTTGAAAATTATAGGCCTAGTATAGTGCATATTGCGTTTAGCACTTTAGCTTTATTATGTAACGTGTTACATCTGACTTTTGTTTTTCCCGATTGTGCTTAACACTTTGCACAGCAAGTTATACGTGTCACAGAGCACAGCTTTTCTAGCTGGCATGATGAGTTGGAATCTTTTTGCTGATAGACTTGTGTTCTTCAGCCGCAAGGTTAGACGAGACAGACAGACCACGGACTGACAGACAGAGTGCAATGTGTGATGCATAAGCTTGAGTAGTCTACTCCGTAAATAAAACTGCATTGACATCACATAAAACCGCTATGTCAATTAAATCCAGAGGCGCTAATAATTTTCGCGGCAATAACTGCCCATCTTGGTATACAAAATAAGAAGCATCGTTCTGTCGGTTATGGCGGATTGCCGCAGATCGAGTGCACGTAGAAAATGATGCTCACATCTGGATGATATAGTTAGTCGTGTCGTTATCAGTGAAGTGGTAGAAGACTAGAAACCTAGAAGTGCCCCAAGGCCCCCGACTCGCTCGTTGCTGTAACAAGCCGATACGATGGAACGGAGAACTCCGGTTATTCTGGTAGTCGTCAGCAGATGAAGCGTGGTACGAGCGAGTTAGTGACCGAACCGGCCAGGTGCAGCTAATTGACCCGCCCCGGGCAGGTTTTTGCGCGTCGGTTTGCCAGACGGACACTTGTTGCATCCGTACGTAAAGCCGTGCTGCCCAGCGTTTCTCGGTTACATGCCCGGCCGGGACTATCCTTCCACTCTATAGCGCATGCTTCAAGCTGGCGCCGCGTTGGAGGCTGCCGCCGCTGCAGCTGCAGCTGCTGCAGACAACGAAAATACGCGCCAGCAGCAGCTAAGCAGCAGCAATCTCTCTCCGTGCGATGACGTCACTTGGAGCGAACGCGCAGTGCAGTCGCTGCATCTCGGCTTGTAGTCGCTCAGTGAACCGCGTGAGGAGCAAAAAGTGTGCGTGTCTTACAGAGCAGCGGCGGTTACTTTTCGTCGACTGACTCACGGTGGAGGAAGATTGCAGAAACACGCATAGTGTACGGCTGGGATGATGTCGCTGGACGACGGGGAAAATGGCGACGACGTTCAGACGAACTTCATCGAGGAACTGTACGACAAGTTCCTCGAATGTCGGCTCTGCTCGCGAACCTACCGCCAGCCGAAGATGCTCGTCTGTCAGCACACGTTCTGCGCCGACTGCTTGGAGACGCACTATGAGATGGACGAGCAGGACCGACCGTACAGGTTTCTGCTGTCACACAACCGCGACCTGTCGTGCCCGTGCTGCCGCTGCCGAACGCCCATTCCAACCGGCGGCATCTCGCGACTCCCCGACAACTTTCTGGTCGCCAAGCTGACCGACGTCATCCGGCGTCGAGGTCCGCCAGCTGCCGCTGCCAAGTCCGGTGGAAGTTGTTGCGAGATCTGCCGGCCCGCCAGCATCGTCTGGGACGAAGATCGAAGTAGCGTCGTCGAGGAAGACTCGAGGAGGCAGGGACAGCAGGCTGCGGCCACGGTGAAGTGTGTAGACTGCGACAAGCTGCTGTGCGCCGACTGCGCTCAACTTCATCGCGAGACCAAAGTGACAGCGTCGCACGCTCTCTTCACTATCAGTCACACCAGGGATGTCCAATGTAAGATTCATCGCAATGAGACTCTCCGGTACGTATGTCGTGTGGTGTGGTCTGAATTCCTTTTACCAAAATTTGTCATAGCTCTAATTATTGTGCAGTATATTAATTAATTCATTTATTTTTTACTCGACCGTACTTAAATAACGGCCAAGTTTTTGGCATGGTTGTCGTCTGTCCATCCGTCCGTCCGTCTGTAACGGATGTATTGTGGCTAAGCGTTAGGTCGCAGGGGAAAACTTTTTACACCAATAATTAGGTGGGGATGTGTCTCAAACTCGGACGTGCAATATACCAGCGATCTAGTGCAGGGGAAGGAGCATTTTCAGATTCGGAGCTGAATGAATGAAGAGTAAAAAAATCAATGGAAAACTGGTCATATCGCGGAAACGGTGAGAGATGAGGCCTAGGTTGCTATTGATCACTAATAAGAAATCGCATACGCACTTTCAGATGAAATAAAAATCATGGACCTTGGATGACCTTAAAGGTCACTGACAAGCAGTACGGTCGGCTATCCTAGCGACAGCTTAGCTTCTTGTTATATTTAGTATTTATAGCTCATTATAACGAATCACTAGAAATCAGTGTGCATTTTGTCTGACGCACGCTTGTGTTAGAACTGCATTCACGTTCACATAGACACAAGTTCGAGTAGACCCATACGAGTCCGAGTCTGAAGAAAATTGGCAAAAATTGATAGTCTGATAACGTTATTCAGTTTTCAAAGAGGAAAGTGTCACTTAGCTATACAGACAGTCGACGCAAACCGGACACAAAACGTAATATGAGAACGTGAGTTTACGACTATTTTGTGTATGCTTACTCATGTTGCATAATGTCTAACACTCGATTTTTCCGATCAGTTTTTAATCATCACCCAATCAGTGAACGTCATTAAAGGAAAGTAGGGAGGGCGTCTGCAATTTGCATGTGGCAGGTGTATAGGCCTAATTCATGGTCTACGAGACAAGAGTGCAATTGCAATCAAAGGGCGAAGTTTACCAGTAGTTGAACTTCAGTTTTGTTATGCGCATGCTTAATTTCTGTTAAAATCGCAGAACCTAAAAAACCAACAACTAAATATGTCTCGGATTACCTTGTTCATAAGCTATGTCTTAAGGCGTGCGTGCACGGTATCAATATGTTTTCGCATAAGCACGTTAATTGCGCGTTGTATCTTACTCTAAAAAAATCCTTGCAACAAAATAGTCCACGAAGTTGATCATGGTAAATGGTAATAATGTGCTGCTATAGGTTCTACTGCGAACCGTGCGAACATTGCGTCTGCGTTCTGTGCGCGCTGCACGAGCACAAAGAGCACGAAGTTTCGTCACTGGCTGCCGGTCTGGAACGTCATCGAGGCACGTTCGACGCGCTGCTGGACGACTGCAAGACGCGCGTCGACGCCGTGCGTCAACAGCTGACGCTCGTCGACGCTTTCAAGACGTCTCTGAACACCGCTGAGGACCAAGTCCGACACGCCGCCATCGACGCGATTGCCGCCGTGAGACAACGCGAGCGCGAACTGCTGGAAGGTCTGCGCGCGTTCGTCGGCGACGACGCGCTGAGGTTCCTCGAGCAACGGGACGCGCTCGGCCTTCGGCTGGAAGAACTGGACAATGTGCGAGAAACGACTGAGACGATGATCGGTCGAACGAGCGTTGAGCTGCTCATGACAAAGAAGGACGTGCAGGAGCGTCTACGCACAGCCCTCGGCCGCCAGCAGATCCAGACGCCAGACACAGTGCGTCCTGGTGGTGTCCAGTACGTCGCCGGCGCCAAACCGTTTCACGATCTCAACCGACCGACGTTCAACGTCGCCAAGCTGTTTCGTTCTGTCGCTGATGATGTTGCTGCGCCAGAAAATCACACGACCGAGAAATCGTCAGCGTCATCGTCGTCGTCGTCGGACAGTGGGACTGATAGCGAGGACTCGGACAGCGAGGACGAAGCAGGACGTCACCCTAAAACCGTTCACGTCGTCTGCGAACTGCCGCAGCTGGAACACGTCGACCTGGTGGTCAGATCGAAATCTGATGAGTCGGAAACAGACAGCAACGACGACGACGACGACAACAGTAATGATGATGATGAGAAGGAGAAAGAGGATAAAAAAGAGCCTGGTACGATTACGAAAATCTGCATCAGCGACGGCGTTGTCCGACGAATGGTCATCAAGTCGCAGTCTCTGACGGATGACACGGCGCCTCCGCCGCCTACTCGTTCGAGCGGAAGAAAGATTCCGGATTTCAGTCGTCCGCCAAAACCGGCCGCAACTTTCGTGGAACGCGGGACGGAGACTGAGCGACGGGAGACGACTGACGCTGGCACGGCAACGCCGCGAGTCGTCGTCTGCGACAAGGAGACCTACACCGGCTACGTGTGTCTCGTGCACAAGAACGTCTCGACCGAGAACCAGGGCACCGTAGAGAAAGGTACGTCGATGGTGCCTGACGTCACCGCCGTCTACCGCAGCCTGTCTAACAGCGGCGGTGGTCGGTCCTCGACCATCACGCGTGGAACGAGCACGATTAAACCAATGACGTGCGACCGCGCCTGTTCACCGATAGCAATGGCGCCACGTACGCCAAGTCATCCCGCATCTGCCGCAGCCGCCAAAGTGACACCGGGCTATCCGACGAACCAGAAACCGCTAGGGGGCACCACCGTGCAAGTGCCTCCGACTACGCAGAAGTCGCCGACGACCTCGGAAACTATTTCGATGACAACCGCTCTTCAGATTATGCCGCCAACTGCAGCAGGCAAGGTTCAGGCCGACCCAATGCAGAAAACAGCAGCTGCGGGACCGGCGAACGTAGCCCTGCGTATGCCGCAATCGACATCACCGACAATTCCCAGCATCACGCCCGCTAGGCCAGCCAACACAACAACGTCCGTGCCGACAGTTTCTCCACAGAGACAAACGGCGCCAGTCGGTACTTCAACTACGCAGGCTGCCGGGCCGCCTTCCGCCAGCAAGCAGCCGCCATTTTCCTCGAAGCTCGTGATGTCATCCAGTTCTGTGTCGACGTCATCGCCTCATTCAATAACTGCGACGGCACCCAGCCAGTCTGTGACGTCACCGCAGCAAGTCATGACGTCATCAGTTGTTGCTGTATCTACTCCTCCGCCGCAGCAGAAGCCGCCGTCAGCCTCATCGGCTGCAATGTCGTCCAGCGTGCGAATGAATGCTCCAACGATGACACCACCCGTGACGTCATTAACCAGTGTCGTCCAAGTATCCAAAGATTTCTCATTACCATCAACAGCACAAGCAGCGGCATCTCCGCCTGTTTCGCTGACCGATACTTCTCTACAATCAGTCGGCAACAATAGAAGACAGTCGGCTGTTGCGACGACACCGATCGTCAATAAACAAACAGCAGCAACAGCAGCAGGTCTAGTGACGCCATCAATAACTGCGTCAACGCCAGCTGCCGGATCGGTTTCAATGACGTCACCCGCCGCAGCTGCGCAAAAGCCGCTGACATCAGAACAGCGGCAGCCTCAGCCTGGTTCCAGCAGATCGCCACCAGCAGTAGCGGTGCTGCCACGACAATCGTCACTTGATACCACAGCACCGCCTGCTGCTGCTGCTGCACAGTTAGTATCTGCACAAATGTTAGCATCGACGACGACAGCGCAGAAACCTGTGACGTCATCGGTTTTGTCTGTGTCGCAGCAGCAGCAGCGTACCGCGGGCACCCCTGCAATGATACAGTCTCAGACACAGTCTACCGCGCTAGCCAGCGTCAATACGACCATTACGCACAATTTGACAACGTCATCACTTTCGCCGTCGAACACAACGTCATCAGTCTACGTGGTGACGTCACCTCAGTCTCAGCAGCTTCAGACGACATCAGCAACCAATACTGCAATCACCTGCAGTTCCGTGCACATTTCCGCGACTGCGCAAAAACCCGCGACGTCATCGGTTTCAGCAACAACGGCGACTGTAGCCTCGGCACAAGTCGTGACGTCCCAGGCGGCATTGTCTAGCAACCTTGTATCAAATACGGTGCCATTGCCATTGGTTTCGACAAATACGCGAAATTCGGTAACGCCAACAACGCTGTATTCGATGCAAACGTCGGCCAGTGCGCAGAAACCGGTGACGTCACTGGCTTCAGCCACGACACAGCCTCGCATGCAGACTGTGCCGCCGACGGCCACTACAACCATGATGTCGCAGGCGGCAACAACATCTAGCTTTCATATTCCAAGCGCTGCCACATCTATGTCGCCACCGGCTTCGAGTGCTGGGCGAAATTCGATGACGTCATCAACTCCAGTAGCTCCAACATCGATGACGACAGCACAAAAACCCGTGACGTCATCGGTTTCATCTACGACCACGGCACAGAGCACATCTCAGGCACCGGCTACCTCATCGAATGCCGTCATCTCAGGGCCGCAGAAACTGGTGACGTCGCAAAACGGGCAGCTGCAAACGGTGACGTCACCGACAGCAGCGACAGTTGAAACTTTAGCGGCGGCGGCACAGCAGACGGCGATGACTTCACATCATGGAGTGCTGACGTCACAGCAAGCATTGATGACGTCACAGCAGGCTGTGTTGACGTCACCAGACAGCGCGCAGACGACGTCGTCGCGGGTGGCTGCGCTGACGACGGCCTCGTCGAAGCCACACAGCGTGTTCCGCTCCATCTCGATGGATAACCTTCGAGCACCGGCGCCGGTGCTCCGGCCACCCCCACCCATCATCACGACGTCAGTGGCTGCCGTGACGCAGCGCCTCAACGGTGGAGCAGGACCAGCTGCAGTGCCTGGTAATGGCGCGTCCTCGTCGTCGTCGTCGGCCAAGAACGGCTGGAAACCGTCAAACAACAGATAGGAAGGAAGTTCAACCACACTCAGCTCCGCTCGCACGGCACTGGTACTGTTTTCGCAACTTTCGGCTGCAGTCGTGTGTCATAAAGCAAGTGACGGCGGTGTGGTCTATGCCATCTGAGCGTTTTATGTACGATACTGATACAGCACTGTCTGTAGTAGTATAAGCTCGTACTGCGTACTCGCTTACCCACTACAACAGTGTGGTATCTAGTACGAACATCATATTATGGGTACAATTACACTAATTTAGACCAGTTTCATATTGCACCAGTGACCTCTACTCGTCGAATGCTACAAAAGATATCATTACACCACCGTTCAATTCTTTCCGCAAGTACCGATCTCACTGTTATTATAGCGACCACCGAAAAAAAATTCACGCGTCATCATTACATCGTTGCCAAAAAATGTAAAATAGCTAAGTGTCGAAGTCGCGAACTTGAACATAAAGTAAGTAAGTAAGTAAGACATTCCAAAAAGAAAATGCTTGCTGCGGAAGTAAATTCAAAACAAAGTTAAATTCAAAAATAAAGTAAAATAAATTTAAATGGAATTCAATATAAAATGTCCTTCGTGAATGTTTTTTCGGTGGTCGCTATAATAACAGTAAGATCGGTACTTCAAAGTGTTTTTCTGCTACTTGCGGAAAGAATTGAACGGTGGTGTAATGATATCTTTTGTAGTACTCGACGAATAGAGTTCACTGGTGCAATATGAAGCTGGTCTAAATTAGTGTAATTGTCGACGTGTTTCAGTCTTTCAGCGGAAGAGTAGTTGCATACATCGTTCCCTTCAGTTGTTTCGTGAAGGTGCGTTTAAAGCGACAGAAATAAAATGGAATGTACTAATTGGAACTGAACTCGCTTTAAACACGAAGTGAACTGATTTGACCACTTCTGTTTATTCGCCTCACATTCAGCTCGCTGACTTTGTGCGCCGTACAAATTTCTATTTTTTTATTATTATTTCATTTCAGTCGCTTTGAACACGCCTTGAGAAGACTTGTGTATGAAGGCCTTGTGTAAGACTGTCACGTGCATTTATGTAACCTACCACCTAGATGTGATAAACGTTAGGAGAAAACATTTTAAAACGTTAAAAAATGTTTTTGTGAGAAAAAAAATTTGCGAACGACGAATTCGAATAAGCGCGACAAGTAATGATCCTGTTTTTACTTGGCATGTTCAGTAAGTTTCAGGACAGAGCTTTTCATGTTCGTCAGTTTTCGTCGTAATACCGGTAAGAAAGTAAATCGAAATACAAATCCGTTATTATTCTACCAGTAGTCCGTTGATGTTGTGTACGATGTTTATGTATATTATGTAACTATTTTAAATTACCATTAGTTTCACATTGACGGCTGACCTTTAATCTTTCAGTGAAAATTTAAAAAAAAATATTTTACAAATTCCCAAAACGATAAAAACGTGTTTTATAAAACTCGCATTCATATTCACGTCAGTATTGCAACTATGTTTTTGTTCTGTTTGTACTGTTTGTTTGTGTTGCTGCTTTGTTTGTACATTTTGTTGCTTGTTGAGCCTTCAGTCGGCGGTAATGTGTAGTGCCTAAACGTTAATTTTAGTCGAATTATTATTGCTATAGGACTAGTAGGCTATAGTTGCGTACATACGTGAATTCATGATCTTTTATTCAGTTAGTCAGTGATGATCATACACACTCAAGAGATGACAAAGGATGTGGGCTTATTGTGTCTTAAGAAACGTCACACTTTTTATTAATCGTATCTTCGCTAAGTACAATATTTTTGGGACACAGTGTATTTATGTATGAATCGCAGAGAGCATCGCATATCGCGACCAGTTTACGCACGCACAAATAAAAAAAGAATCTATTATTGAAAACCGCAGAATAAATACTGTCACGTATATGTTTTGTTTCTCTTTTTTCCTGTTGAATTCATTGGCTTACATACAACAAACAGGCTTCTCTATCAATAATATTGATAGGCCTATAAATATTTTTGCATTATTGCTTGTCCGTCTGTCTCGTGCGGACTCGTAAAAAACAGAAGTTGGTGTAAACGTTTCCAGGCCAGGAGTAGGCCTAATTGGTGTGCATAGTGTGCCAATTTTCAGCTCATGGCGTCAAAAGTTAAAATCAACGGACGTCAAAAACTGTCCAAAATGAGGCATATTTCGCGTAAAGTTAACACGAGCGTGAACGCATACGATGTTTTGCAATGTAAAGCTGGACGGACTTTCAATTGTGACCGTGCTGACTTTTTTCTAGCTTAAAAAATTTCGATCAAACGTAATGTAAAACATTAAAACAGAGATAACTACGAGTACAACCGCTTTTTTACATTTTCGTAACTCCATTAGGTCTACTCCAACGAACATCGTCCAAAAAGTGAAGGGTCCAGTATAATGGAAACGGAAGTATTTTGTCATCGATATTTGAAATTTAAGAACTCTGGTATGAAATAATATGTTCCAACAAAGCTTTGTAGTCCTAAATATTTCGTGCATATGCAGTGAGAATCGAGTGTACGAAATTTTACTCAGAGTCGTTTAGATTTTTCATTTCTGCCGCACACTGTTTAGAGCCGAAGAGGGAAGTACTTTTTCCGGACACATTTTCAAGTACCACTGGTCAATTAAACAACTCGAGCACACTTCTGTCGAAGAATCAATCAAATAATAATCAATGAACGAATCAATCTTCAATCAGTCGACAATCGAAAGCCTGCACGGCGCCACTTCTTACAGAAGCTTGCCTGTGGTCATACTAATAAGAACCACGTCAGTGCCAGATTGCAGCCTGAGTCAAGAGTTTACCAAAGTTGTTTTCGTTAGGTCCGCGGGCGCCAAATAATGGTCATATAAGCGCTGCTAAGCGAGCGTTCACATTGAAACTCATACTCGGATTCATACTCGTGTCAGTGTGAACGTTGCCTATAACTTTCTTTTCTTAGGTGCGAGCTGGCATGTAAGTACAAATCGCAGACTGATCAGCTTCATTCTTCCACAGATAACGCCTAGGAATAGACGAGTAAATAGACTCGGCATACTGGCCACACCGACGCTGTCACGCGACTTTTTCTGCTCCAAACCGTGGAAAAAACGGACCATCTACTGGGTGTCCTGAACTGGTACAGAGCAACTCAATATTTTCCTCCTTGTTCTATTCACCGTTGAACTTGTACGACATCCAACTTCCAAGCAGTATACTCTACAGTAGCTGACGTCTACCTGACAACGAACAAGCACACCGAGGCCTATTATTCACCGTGACTAAAAACAAGGCACCAGACTTTTTTCCATATCTTTGTTAACTATTGATCGATTGTTAAAATTCTTTCACCGGTACACACCACATAAAGCATCATATACAAAAAGCCCAAATGTCGCTAGGGAGCACCGACCGTACGCGAGTGTCGGAAGGCCAGCAAATGATGTTCGTGTCATGTGAAAGGGCTTAGCGGTATGCGACTTCGATCCTATTATAGTTGTCTGTAGTAACCTATGCCCTATCTCTCATGGTTAAAACGCACATTTTTCCTATCCCTTCCATTCAACTCCAAATTTTAAAACGTTTCCCTTGCACTGTATCGCCCAAATTTTGCGTGCCTGCTATAGGTTTATGACGCAGAGCTAATATTCGCGTAAAAGTTTTCCGGCAAGACCTACCGTTTAGCCACAATACGTCCGTGACAGCCAACAGACAGACGAGTGACGACAGACAGACTATCGTACCATCGGGCAGAACTTTTTAGCTAAGCTTAACGGTCGGCGCTAAAACTAAAAGATACGAACACCGAGATAGGCCTACATCCTGTCTGCGTTCGTCTACGTCATTGCTGATTCGACTTGACTTGCTTCGTTCGTCTGAAAAATCGGTACAACTACAATGCCGTCTGAAGAAAAAAAAATCGATAGGCCTACAATTCATGTGGCAGTACTGACTTTCAAGGTCACCCAAGATTGGTGATTTTTAGCCGACCGTATAGGGCCTACTATAAGTAACGGTCGAGCTATTGGTACGGTTGTCGTCCGTCTGTCCGTCCGTCTGTAACGGACCGATATATAGCCTATCCTCGCTAACAGGTAGGTCGTATAGAGGCAATCTTTAGCACGAATAATTAGCTATGCGTCTTAAACTCGGGAATGCAAAATTTCAGCCATCTACTCCAAGGAAAACATTTTCAAATCGGGGGTTGAATGGAGGGAGTAGGAAAATGTACGTTTTTCAACAAAAAAACTAGCCATATCTCGGAAACGGTGAGATTACTAAGGTTACTATGAATCACTAATAGGTGACATACGCCGTTTCAGATGAAGTGAAAATTGTCGACCTTGAAGGTCACAGACAAGCAGTACGGTCGGCTATCCTATAGCGACAGCTGGGCTTCGTGACATCTCATCTAAAAGGGCGTATGCGATTTCCTATTAGTGATTAATAGCAACCTTGGGCGTATAGATCTCACCGTTTCTAGGATATGGCCAGTTTAATTTTTCCCTTGAAAAACTCTGGCCATTATCCCTTCCATTCAAACCCAAATTTGAAAATGTTCCCATTGCACTGTATCGCTGAAGTTTTGCAGGCGCCGAATCACCACACCAGGCTTCTATAATTTCTATTATTCGTGAAAAAATTCCCGTAGACTACGATTTACCGTTTAGCTACAATGCATCTGTTACAGACGACAGATAGACACATCGTGCTATAGACGCGCTCTACAGCATAGCTGTAGCCCGTCAAAAACTTTGCCACGATGCGGAAATCCATACTGTCATCACTACCGCGGACAGTGATGATACGACAGATTCTTTAAAATGCGGATAGGCATGCAGACTACAAAAAAATTACGCCTTTAGGCCGTGATTGACAATGAATTATTACTAAAGTGTCATTAAAAAATGCATTAACGATTGTTTACAGAAAGTTATAACAAACTGAACAGAAATGCACGTAAATGTGGAGAAATAATACAAAATATGATGACCCCGGCGTGATTTGAACACGCAACCTTCTGATCTGGAGTCAGACGCGCTACCGTTGCGCCACGGAGCCAACATATTCGTTCAATCACCTTCCATTACTAAATCTTAATATTTTTTGTACACTAGGAAACCGATAACCATCAACATGATTTCATGCACATTTCTGGACGATTTGTTTAGCTGCTTTTTTTATGTATTACGCATGACATGGGTAATCGAAGTCTTTCAACTAATAAGAAAATTATTTCTCATAGTCATTCATTAGAGGTCGCCACGATCGAGTGTATGAAGACCACAGCCACGTAGGCCAACGGCTAGACCCAGGGACGTTCATAGACCGACAGCTCTGCTTGGTAAATCCTTGCCAGTTCTATCAAAATGCTTATTCGTATATAAACATATCAGCTATTTTAAAGAAACTATTCGCTATGCTTGATGTTGGGAAATTATGATGTTCATAGAAACCATGATGCAGACCAGCTAGCTGTCAGTGTCCTCGGGCCACTCATTGGAACAATATTTGGAAACAGTTAAAGGCGAGCACTAATCTCGTCTTAGAAAACTGACTTTGAAAATACCAAAAAATACCGAACCGAATACTGATATTGACTTGAAATACTGACACCGGCCCAGCTCTAAATGTGGTTAGCAGGCGGAGTTTAGGTTCTTGGTGTGCAACGCGAGCGGCAAACGAATGTAAACATAAACATAAACAAAACATGAACAGAACCAGATATAGTATTATATATTTGCAGAATACTTTGGCTGTTGTGTGTATTAAATGGCTCTTAATAAGCTAGAGGAGTCTACCATTTGTCGGCTGTCGAGTTCACAAGTTATCACGTCAGTGGCGAGTGTGGTTAAGGAACTAGTGGAGAATGCTCTCGATGCTGGAGCCACCGCTCTGGACGTCAAACTGGTATCTTCACTGTTATGATCTGCAATTATTATAACTGTCGTAGCGTTTAAGTCACTTGTCCACAGAGTGTGCCAGTGAAAGAATTTTAAAAATCGGTCAATATTTGGCGAAGATATCGATAATGGCCATGGACAATACAAGGTGGTAAACGTTATATTATGAGTCCGGGCCGCGTATTCGCACATGCTAACCGATTTCGGCACCAGCGTGGTTATATGGTTATTTTTAGCAACGATTTAATTATTTCGACGTGTTATTTATTCTATGTAGCAGACATTTGTTTTTGTTTT
>Ga0056128_1000715_pt1 | contig 32450 bp, 24 predicted proteins | sample WorMetLIZISLAND2_FD_71113 | JGI IMG/M metagenome (GOLD analysis project Ga0056128, IMG submission 71113) | Marine gutless worms symbiont microbial communities from Max Planck institute for Marine Microbiology, Germany - Olavius geniculatus... ...
TCGGCTTTATCTCTACAGAATATTGATACTAAGAGTTGTTATTTATTAGCTGCATGTACTGTTAACTTTAACAAATTAAGCTTGGATTTAAATGTGCCTAAATTACTAGGAGTTCTAGTGTTCACAGAGACAGTTTATTCCATGTTCACTTATAAGAATGCTAGCCAAGCCAAGCCACATTACACTAATCTGCATTTGACGGTCATGCATTGCAATAAAGTGCCAGTTGTTAGCATCAGCAAGGCCTGCGGTACTTAACGTCTTACTGGCTGCAATTGCTTGAAGCGTTGATGTTATATAATTGCTAAAATCTGCCAATTCTGTTGGTTGACATGAAATCCAGTAATGTACTGGCTTGGCTGACAAAATCTACCAGAATAGAACATGTTCTTTTCTAATGTAACAACTTTATGCTATCTTTTATCAAAGCGTATTTTGACTTGCATCGGTTAAGAATCTGACAGTTGTATTATTGCTATATGAAGCACTATGTGACATTTTGACGTGTGATTACGTTTATTTCTTCTTGGTATGTTTTTAGTGAAAATGACTTGCCATTTGTTGAGGCATGTTTGTATAATTTTGTTGCTGACAGAACTGGTAGAAGGTTTGCGTGATCAGAGACTTGCAGACGGTACAACTGACAGTGTCGGAGAAGTTCTTATAAACTGGGTGAGAATTCCACGATATGCTGTTTTCTTCTCTTTATACTGCTGCTATGATTACTGAGTCAGTTGCAGTACTGCAGCATGTGCATTGTGCAAATGTTGACTTTTATTTGTTTTCTTCTCAGTCGCAGATAATGGAACATCTAGTACTAAGGCGGTTTGATATTATACGTGTAATGGTAGATTGTCACATATATCTGCACTGAAACTATCCATGGGAGAGTACATGTGCTGTAAGGATAGCAATGCAGGTATAGAAGTGGTGGCATGCAATGTTTGGTTGATGAATTTACTCCTTATGTGGAGCTTAGTAAGTAGTTGGATGGATAACTTAACTGTCTGGTTATAGGTAAACCATCTCGGTGAGTAACTTGCTGTCGGATTGACTCAGCCTTCTGTCTTCCATGGGATGGTAAAATGAGTATCAGCTTTTGAGCTGAGTATTTAGTAAATGACGATGGTGAATGCATTCCTATGGCTACAACTTTACTTGGATCTGTGTCTCAAGCTATCGGCTTGGTCCAAAGGTTGGCACTCAGCGGCGCCTGGCGCTGTGCTGCAATTGTCTTATGAACTCTAGCTTTAGCAGTGTGATGATGAGACCACCGTAAACGTTGCTCTTAATGGCTGTTGCCGCCAAGGACCTCCGTTTTCTTCAGTTTCTCCAGTGTGATTGAAATTTTTTGTGGACTTGATGCATGAGCAATTTATTATGACTGAATGGTATTGCTAGTGCATGTTTGTGTATTGTAGGTGCCAAAACTGGAATCCTACGTGTCATACTGTGCTAACCAAGTCTACATGAAAGCTTTGCTTGACACGAAGAAACTTGACCCTGCCATTGATGACTTCCTGCATCGCTGTCAAGAATCACCTTTCAGTCGCCGCTTGGACCTTTGGAGTTTTCTTGGTATGATTATGGGTCGGTTTCTGGATCGTTTAGTTAACTGATCAGTTAGTAAACCGTCTGTTAATTGTAACTCGCTAGTTAAGTTTTTGCGCGTTTCTGAACAAAACCTTGACTGGTTGTTAGCTAACTGAATGGTAAACTATAGTTGTTTAGCAACGATGTGCACAGTGCTAATCATTTCCGCCTAGTGCAGGCGGGCATCATGAATATTAATGAGTGCAAACGCTCGTCACTCGTCAGCCAGCCCATGAGCCAGCTATTGCGGACAGCCATTTTGTCCATTCATGAATGGATTTTGTAGTAAAATTTGTGGCAGCAAACGTCTCCTCGTGCATTTTGAAGAAATTGCTGTACGGTAAAAATTGTTTTATAGTATCACATTCTTCAATTAACTGCTTGCAAAATGGTAGAAAAGTTGCGTTAAACATGATAACCACTATTGACGGTTAGCTAACTGGCTATTTCGGCCAGTTAAATTTTTGGCCATTTTGACTGTTGGTTAGTGCAACGGGAAACACGAGTTATGCAAATCTGCCAGTTAACGCTAATTTGACCGCCCAGTTAAGATCCAGGAACCCACCCTATGTGTATGTTAGACCCGTGGTCTTTAGTGCAGTAAGTAGACTATGCTTAACTCATGTTGCCTGCTGCTTTTCGGAGTCCAGTCCCAGTGTCCGGAATACATTGCTTGACTGTTTCAGAGATCTGGCATTCTCTGTTGAGTTGACACTTTTAAACATAGTCGAAAAAATTTGTGTTTGCTCTGTAAGCATCTCACTGCTACCACACACCTTTTTATGCATTTGCACTATAGATGTTAATTTTTGTGTATTGTGTTATTGAGGTCATAATTTCTAACTAGCGTCAGATTCGTTTTTTTTCTTACTTGTGTTGCACACATTGCTGTTGTGTTTGACAGATGTGCCACGGAGTCGACTTGTGAAGTATCCACTGCTGTTGAAGAGCATTCAGAAACATGTCAGTCATTGTGACCTGCTATTATAAGAGATGCAACTTATTCAGCTAGTTATCACATCGGCTGTTAAGGTCATCCAGTTGGAAGCCTGAATGAGTCTAGAGCTCCACTCAGAGAAATTCCTGAGTTTGCCCCAAAACACATTTTAACTGAATACATGGCCATTTAGTTGTTTTCCATGTGATATCAGTTTGTTCTCGATCAGCCAACTCCCAGCTGTAGAATTCTTTACTTTGAAAGAAAATGGCAGTCATCATCTAGCGAGTGTAATGGACAGGCCATATTTTTAGCAAGCAGAAAAAATGGGCTTTATGTTTTAAAGGTTAAAGGTTAAAGGTGGTGATATAGCTGTTAATGGGAAGCCCATCTTTGAGCTATGTAGCATCACCTGTCGTGTGGGATCACATCTACCACGTGACACAGGTGAACGTGTCCCGCCTATAGCTCGTTTTACTTACTTACGTACTAACAAGAAGTTAACGGACTTTGCTACATTGTTGATTCAGTCAAGATGGGTGACGTTTGGTGGAAAATGAACCATTGGCCAAGTAATCAAGGCATATGCAGTATGCACACATCGCATGTTGTGTTAACTTGTTGCAGACTCCAGTAAAGCACGGAGACTACAGCATGCTAGAGCAGGCCATCAGCGCAGTCGAGGAAGTGATAGCTGAAGTGGACACTCGGACCGGTTTGTCCAAGTGTCAGTTTGCCATCAGTCGACTGGATTATGTTGATGATCGACAGGTAATGCCCGTTGCTTTGTTGTGGACTTTGTCTTTTTCTGATAACTTCGTGTAAAAGCCACATCGTGATTGGGCTGCATACCTTGTATCAGGTTTCATGTCTGAAGTGATCTATTGTGTGTTTAGCATAATATAAAACTTTGCTGTCACCAAGTCATTCATATCGGTTCGTCCAGTGTTGCAGCATTGTTGCTGTGGAGTAATGTGATCTTGGGTTGGTGTTTTTTAGCTAGCAGCACTAGCATCCAGCTTGTAAATATTTGCTGTGGTAATTTCAAAGAATTTATTTTTTTATTGTGATCTGGCTTAACTAGAAGTGATTTTTTGGCTAGTTAAGTTTGAAAGTGACAGTGACAGTGACAGCAACTTTAGATGTAGACTAATATTGGGACAAATGTGTTAGAACAGGTTATTGTTTCATCTACTTAAGAAGGAGGTTATGTTTTTGGTTTTTCTGTTTGTTTTTTGTTTGACTGTTCATTTTTTGTTAGCTAGGTTTTTTTTAATGCCATAAAGTGATATTGGCACAATTTTTGTGATTGATAGTCATGCCCCAAAAACCAAGTGATCAGATTTTTTATGGCCATTCAGTATTCTTGTATTTATTTTCCCGGATTGTTTTTTAGTAGCAAATAGGACCAAGTTTAAGTGTTGAATGTTGATGATTTACCTGTAATGCGTTGGGTGGGATGAAACTTCACTTCCTCGCTGAATTGTTTGACATTTTACATCACGTGGTAATTGATCGAGTTCACTGTTGACACGTTTTGCAGTGTCAATTGTTTATGTTGTTGCTTGTGTATGTAGAGACATCCTGATATTGCACAGTCTCGATTCATTCTCTGTGATGGAGTTTTGAGAACTTCTCGTGGAATTGTAAGTCATTGAGTGGTCTGTATAACAGTATGAAATCACACTGATGCCACTTTTTACGTGCGACAGCAGAATGCTTCGCGCGTCTTAGCCATCCTCTAGGCGTCTCTCCGTCTGTTCATCTGTCTGTCACTTGTGACCTGTATCAAAACGGTGAAAGCTAGGATCACGAAATCTACACTGTGGACTGCCCCAAGGACTCTAGTTTTTTGTGACAAAATTTTGAATTTTGTGCCCCTGGATGAGGGGGTTTCTTTCGAACGAGGGCATCAAAAAGGGGTATCCCCCTTAAAAATGTTACTTTCCCGCTATTGGCTCTTATAGTGTGAAAACGGTTGCAGATAGGTACAGACTTACTGCATATCATAACAAGCACTGGAGACAAACTTTTTAGATTTGTCAACATCGATGACGTCGAATGACCTTGAACTCTCCCCCCCCTAAAAAGGGGGTTTTGGTGAATTTTTTTTTGTTATTTTTGGCTGCAGCGCACATTTCAACAGTAGATTGCGACGAAATGGTTGGAGATAGACCAAGACAACCTGCATGTGAAATTTTCAGCGTTAAATGTAGATTTTAGCAGTTCAGGTCACGACCTCCTAGGTTTAAGGAGGCCGGTGTAGGTGGGTATCAAAGACGGCTACCCCTTTAAAAGTGGTTATTTTACTGTTATTGGCTCGTGTAGCGAGAAAACAATTGCAGATAGGCAGAGACATGCTGCTTATCATAACAAGCAATAGTGACAAGCTTTTTATTGGTGTGATAATCGATGACTTTGAATGACCTTGAACTTCTAAAATAGGGGTTTTAGTGTTTTTTGGCAATTTGTGGCTGCCGCATAGATTTCAAGAGTGAATTGCATCGAAATGGATAGAGATAGATCAAGGCAACCTGCGAATAGGAAAGTTCTGCTAACGCTGTCGTGCATTTCATGAGTTTTGCTCAAATTACTTGTCATGGACATATTGTTTCTCCATTGATGGACTTATGAAGTCTGCTTTCTTCTGTTGTTTTCTTCTTTTGCATCCCATTTCTTTTTACTTTACTTATTCTAAAAATCTAGATAACGGCAGCTGAATTCTGTAAGCTCCACCACTGAGTTTCTTGCCGAGTTTTTTGTCTGAATTTGTTATAGACTCAAGATTGTGATTTGAGCTATTTAGTTTGTATTATGATGCTCACTGCATGGTGACTGACTACACTGTAATGGGTATTGTTGTAATATATTGTAACAGAAGCTGCAGGTCTATCTATTTGACCAAGTGTTTGTGATGACGCGCTGCTGCAGCCACATTGATGCCACATCCTATCAGGTCTATCGGCAACCAATTGCTCTCACAGACCTTGCAGTCCGAGACCACGCTGATGTGCCGACACGCAAAGGATCGTTTAGGAATGCTTTCAGCCAGCTGCAGACTGGTGAGTTATTTGTAACCATACTGAATTTTTATTTTATGCTTATTGAGCATGTGGTTTTTTGTTCTTGTTAGTGTGCCCGGAGATGATAGTTTTCAGGAGGACTTAAGTTTTACTGGAGATGTTTTTAAACAAATTTTTTCAGCGCGAGATCTCTGAGACGCGTCGGCCATCAGTGCGAAATTTTGCACGGTGTTTAGTACTAGGCCGAATTTTTTAATGCCGGTCCAAAATTTTTGGGGCGAAAGACATGCAAAATTTGGCCTGATTTCGGACAACTTCAAAGTTTGGCGGCGAATATCTCCAAAAAGCACCTTTTTCGGAAGACCATATTTCAGCAAGTCTTGCTAGCACACCCCCACCATGGACGTGGGTTTCCCTTACGATTTTTTGAAAGGGGGTGCAAAATTGGCTTAAAATGTAGTGCATTAGCTGCAAGAACTTTGGAGCCAAACGGAGTAGCTTCATGAAACTTTGCCACCTGACATGCTGCTAGATGGGGGTGATAATGAAGGTACAACTTTTGGGGGCACCACTTCCTTAAAATTTACTTAGCACTTATATTCTCCGGTCCTTGACAGGACAATGGGCAGCAAGAGTTTACCATCTGATTCAGTTTGTAGCCACAGCCCAGACGCTGTTCCAATCGACTCCTCGGTCCACCAGGTCTTCTTTAAATGTAGACCGCTAGGTCTTCATTGGACGATCTCGTCGTCTGCCACTACCTCGAGGGGTCCATGACATGGCGTGATTGGCTGGTCATCCAGGTGGCATCCTGATGATATGGCCTGCCATTCGAAGTCGTCTCTCTGCTGCAGTGTTTTGTAATCTTCGCTGTCCAGTCCGGCTTAGCACCTCCATGTTAGTCACATGGTCTTTCCATGTAATGCCCAGAATCTTTCGTAAGTTGCGCTGGTGAAAGACTTCCAGCTGTTGACATATTCTAGCTGTACTCTTCCAAGTTTTGCTGGCGTATGGCTGTAGAGACAATGAGGGAGGTGTAGAGGTCCAGTTTAATCTTGAGGCTAATCAAGCTGGATCGCCACAAATTGTCAAGTCGTAGGAAGACTGCTGCTGCTTTTGCCAGTCTAGTGTTGATATCTGCTTCAACATCTCCATTGCTAAATATTACATTTCCCACAAAGGTGAATCTCTCTATATATTCTATGTTCCCTTGTGTAACGGCTATTGGCTGTGGTAATGAGCACTGGGTGATTCCCATGGCCTTCTTTTTTTCCCGGCTTATATTCAGTCCAACTTGTGTACTTTGTTCCTCGAGCTTGGTAGTCATCTCTTGGCATACATTCTTTTCCTCCGCCACCATTGCTATGTCATCAGCGAAGTCCAAATCCGTTAAGCGGTTCTGCTTCTGCCAGATGATGCTGTATTCCAACTTCTCCATAGTTCTGCGCATGACGAAGTCGATGACTATGATGAAGACGAATGGTGAAAGGATGCAGCCTTGTCGAACCCCTAAGACAATTTCAGAGAACTCTGTGTACCCACTTGCAGTCTTGACACAGCAACTAGAGTTGTCATACAGTGCCTTGAAGATGTTAATGAACCGGTTAGGAATGCCGTAGTATGTCAAAATTTTTCACAAGGGTGGCCTGTGTACACTGTCAAATGCCTTGTTGAAATGGATGAAATTAATGATAAGGTCTTGTTGATGCTCTAAGCTCTGTTCAATGATGTTGTGCAGGATGAATATTTGTTCAGTGCATGAACACCCTTTTCTGAATCCTGCCTTCTCATCCTGTAGGGTGCAATCTACTGCATCTTGCAGTCTGTTTAGCAGTACTCTGCTGAAGACTTTGCCGGGTGTAGAAAGTAGTGTGATTCCTCGCCAATTATTGGCAGACGCGCAGATTGATTAAAATTTCTGAGAGCAAAAAACGTTCAAAATTTAGTACATTTTGCGACAACTTTCAACTTTGACTGCGAATATCTCTGGACTGGACAGAGATATCGACAAGCGGTAAACAGCGTTATCAACTGCAATTTCTCTTGCATTGAAGAAAAAAATTGGTGAACTTTGGTCCACTAACACCAGAGATTACACAGCTAGTGTTTACCCACCCTAAGTCAACAGTGCACGTTTTGCGTATGCCAGTGTATTTGAGGGTGGACCACGTGACTTTGCTACGGGGGGAATTTTACCCCCCCCTTTTAAATTTTCCCCCCAATTGAACTTAATGTGCCGGGTGGACTCACGTTGGGCTTTGCCCTAAATTTCTAGTTGAAGTTGTTTTGTGTTTAGTTATGCCTGTACTAAGTATGGTGTATTGAGTGTAAATTTTGCAGCCAAATTTCATGTTTACTTATTTGTTACTGCTGTACTTGGATTTTTGCTGAAGTCTTTCTTAAGTTGAAAGGCCCATATTGTGCCACTGATCTTCATTTTTTTAGCCTTAGCCAGCAAAAAAACCAGTTTAAACTACAAGACCACATAAGTAACGGTCGAGCTATTGGTACGAGTTGTCATCTGTCCGTCTGTCTGTCTGTCACAGATGTATTGTGGCTAAGCTTTCGGTCGTAGGGGACAACTTTTTGCACGAATAATTAGCCATGTGTGTGAAACTCGGAAATTTCAGCCGTCTAGTGCAAGGGGAACATTTTCAAATTGGGGGTTGAATGGAGGGGGGTAGGATTGGAAATTCAATGGAAAACTGGCCATATCTCGGAAATGTTGAGAGATACGACCAAGGTTACTATTAATCACTAATAGGTAGTGGCATACGTTCTGTCAGTCGAGATGGAATTCATTGATTTTGGATGACCTTGAAGGCTGTTATGCGCTGTTGTGGCTAAACAGTGCGAGATAGGGCATAGGTATATTAATCACTAATAGGAAGTGGCATATGCCCTTTCAGATGAAACGAAAATTATCGACCTTGGATGACCTTGAAGGTCACTGACAACCAGTACGGTTGGCTATTCTTGCGATAGCTAGGTTTCTTGTTGAGTGCTGCATGAGACCACAGATGTTTGGTTTGTACATCACATAACGTGTTTGTTTATGCTCGCGCTTATATTGTAAGTGTTGACTTGTTTCGGACTTGATCGAGCAGTTGTTTGTTTGAATCTCAGGTAACAACACGTTCTGCGTATCATCGCAAGTAAATGCTCGTCACTCGTACACTTTGGTTGCTAATGACGAGCTGGACAAGAGGCACTGGCTGCAGAAGCTCAACGCGGCTGTCAAGTCGGGACACCATGCGGCCCACAATGCACCAGCGCTCAACACTCGGCAGCAGAGTGGTAAGAAGGTTGGCCGAGCTGACAGCGGCAGTTGCTGCGATGACGTCGATGCATCATTCAGCAGTGTCGGCAGTAGCTCGTCACTCACGTCATCATTCTCTCTGAACTCTCTGTCAACTCTGTCAAGTGTTCGCGGCAAGTTTATGTCAAACTGTGCAGCAGCTACTGTACGCGATGCTGATGCTGACAGTGGTATCATCAGCTGATGGGTTTGATACTGCTGAACAGCAAAGAGTGGTTGCAATTAGTGTATCAGTGGATTTTTTGTTTATGTTTGCACTCACGACATGTTGATGTCCAACTGTGGGGATCCTGCTGCACGTGATGATAGTGATGTGTCTAATACCGTCGATCCTCAGAGATTGGTTGTAATTAGTGTATCGGCACAGTTTATGCCAATCTTTGTCAAGTGTTATGGCAAGTTTATATCCACCTGCGGGCTCCTGCTGTACAGTGTAAATGATGCTGATGGAATTGTCAGTAGGTGTGTTTAATAATACTACGGAGTATGGAATGGCACAGATAAGTTGTTATTATTAATGCACAAAACAAACTATATCTTATATTTTATCTGTCAAGTGCCAACAGCAGTTTTGTGTCAAACTGCATGGCTGCTGGTATGCTGAAAGTTGCTGATGCTGACAGAGGATTTGACAGCTGATATTGATAACTTTGTGAGTGGGGTTCTCAATTACAGAGCAGCGGAGATTATGTATTCATGCAGTTAGAGTAAAAAAATAAGACATGCAACTTTTGTCCATATCTTCGCTAGACATTGATAAAATTTTTAAATAATAAATAATTTAATGAATGGTGGGATGTGTAATGATCATGCTTTTGCAAAATTTCTACACAGTGTCTCGGTAAAAATCATTATTTGGTGAAGTTATGGACATAAGTTTGGTGCCTTGTATGTTTGACTCACAGTGTATTATACAGTGTACAGTTCATTGCACTATGTTGATTGTGGCTGTTAGCAGTAGCATGGTCTTGTTTAAGTTTCACTGCTTTGCTGTCATTTTTACCGCTGTTGAAATTGCTTTTGTGTAGTAAAATCCAAGTGAACTAATGGCTGATGAGATAGAAAGTCATCATAAATGTGAAAGCTAGCATCACTTTTAGGTCTTGCTTTTTTTCAGTGGTTGTATGCCAGGCATTGTTCAGTTTATATTGTGGGGCATTCTTCAGTGTGATGAATTCATGATATCTTTTGCTCCTTCAGACTTAGTCAGGCATGTACACTATTGTACAGTGTATGTAAGTGAATCTAATGGCTATGTTTTAGCATATATGCTTTTCCGAACACTCACTGTGCAGTTGTTTTGCAATTTTTTGTTCTATGAAATACACCTGATTATTAGCTGTACCGTCGGCTTTATCTCTACAGAATATTGATACTAAGAGTTGTTACTTATTAGCTGCATGCGCTATTGCTTTGATATTGCACACAATAGATAGATGCTTGCACAGGTAACTGAGATGAATGGTGTTATTAAGTATCAGTAGCTGAGTGGTGTTGATCAGTGACAAGATTTACATTTTACGTAGTGAGAAAAGGCTTTGTAGATGTATGGTGACGTAAATCAGTGACTGTTCACAAGCTAGTAATACCAAAGGTAATGTCTGACTGGCTGTCCTTATAGCAAGGCCATTTATCTAACAGTGTCCATTTAATTGTTGTATAACAGTACCATTTGTAGTTATCATGTCTACGTTTATCTTTTTTATGTTACTACTCAGCTCAAATGCTAATACTTGTTACACCATCCCCTGGGGATGGAAGGCTGAGTGAACATAGTCATTGCAGTAAAGATATAGTATTAGTCACCCGGTGTAGTCGGTCATGTTGGTCATAGATGTGTACTGTATAATGGACTCTCTTATTACTCGTTGCGAATGCTAATACTCATTTTACCATCCCATAGGATGGGTAGCTTGATGCTGTTATTTTATTTCAGAATTACTTATTTTATTTGTACTTCTGGTAGGAAAGATCCCAGTTAAGAAGTGGGTGGCACCGTGAGTCTCCGACTTCAGTGGCGGGAAAACACAGGTGGTAGGCAGATCAGCATACTTCAAGGGTGTCTGTCTGGAGCCATGGGCTCAGCTGTTTAACTTGTGGTGAGAAAGGGCCACCAGTCTGCTTTGGTGCTGATTATGTCCCTCGCTTTTGGACTAGTATTCTGATTGCTTACGGGAGTGCAGGTATAAAAATCCTGAGACTTGAAGCAAACCTGGGAATGGTTAGAGGTCAAGGGTCAGTAAAACTGGTGGACAAGCAAACATTTGGAGCAATATAATGATGAATGATCATTAAAATAAGAACTATATCTCGTATGACCAGAAAATTGAATTGGGCTTAATATTATTTATAATACTTGGTAATAAATGTTTCATGGGTTTGAATCATAGTTTAAAATATAGCTGGGAAGTCGATGCAGAGTATGATAAGCATATCTGTCATTGGGTTGTGATGGTTATTGTTTGTAATAACAGCTGGTATTGTTTTTATTAGAAGGTCTTTTGCTGTAGTATAGAAGTTTTACATACGAACATCGAATGCTGATGGCTGAGTGTGAACTTTGAATAGTAAACGTTTTAAGCTTACAGTCTACAGCAAATACTTTTTTTTACCATTTTAAGTAATTAAGCAGCTGCAGTACGTGCATATTTAAAGGGCAAATGTCAGCCAGTGGCCGAATCTGTAGTGATTGTGTGTCTAGTGTTAATGGATTTTTGTTGATGAATTGTTACATCGTGTTGTGTAACTGAATGCTGTTGATATCAGCATGCAATGGCAGCTTTTCTTGATGTCTGCTTTCTGTGACTGGTATTTGTTCAACATGATACGTGGTAATAGGTGTCGTTCTATAAAGAGACCATTTTTCTAGGAATGTATAAACTATAATATTCATTACTTGTTTGTTGATTAGTGGTGTCACGGGTTACAGAAATAGGTGGGGGAAGTTTTATGCAGGAAGTTGCAATTTTTCAACAAACAGCTGCAAATGTCCAGACAGAAGAGATTATGGGTGCTCAGAATTTAAACGTGGCCCATAAATTTACCCCAAATGGTAGTTTCAGCCCAAATTTGAAATTTTCTCCCATCTTCTAATAGACAGCATTCTGAGATTGATGACTCTGGAAAATAAGGGGAAGATTATTAGAACTGCCATTACTGTTACATGTGTTTAGGTCGGTTTTGTGTTTTGTTTTTGTAAAGGTTAAACTTTCTGTTCCATTATTATATGTACATCCATTGACTAGAAAGGCCGTTCCTGAAATGACCTATACTGTGTCGGGCAGGATGTTAAACCATACTCACTCACTCATTCAGCCCAGATTTTGCACCTTTGGATGATAATTTCAGATAAAGATTTACCAACAATGTTCTAATAGTCCAAAATTTGGGTGGGCAATTGCCCCTGGACCACCTGTTACAACGCCACTGTTCTTAACATTTTTATAGTTATCAAAACATGTCAGCAACTACTATACCAAGCTTGCAACCATCAGCATTTATGTTACCGTGCAATAAAGTTGTTACGAAATGAAGCCAAAAAGAGTAAAAATTTTGTCAAAAAATATGCCAGGCACTCTGTTACTTAAATGCCACAGTTTGCTTGATGATTATTTATGCCATTATTGTACTATTTAGTTTTAAACTTAGGTGTTTGTAAGATGATCAGCCGCTGCACTTAGCTTTAAATGGTTATTTTTGTTTACATCATTTTGTGTCATCATGCAGCATTTTAATATGTTTTACATTGTGGGCAGATTTGCATAACATAGTTACCATAGTATAATGGAAAAAAACAATAAAGAATAGAACCATTCTTTCGGCAGTCTGTGTTGTTGGTAACTATGGTGTATTTAGAATTTGAAGAATGTGCTAGAAGTGGGTGGTCGAATTGGAAGCTTAAATTTTGATGTTTTGTGTAATATGTGAGCAGCAAGCTGAGGTGGGGTGCATAGCATTGGTGGCTTGTTGGCTCAGCAGTTAGGGCGTTGGATATGAGACCGAAACGGTCCGAAAGCTCCGCGGTTTAATTCCAAGCCGCTGCTGGTGCACTACCAAGTAACAACCCTGGGAAAGTTGTTCGCACCTATGTGCCTGTGTAAGTGCAAGTGGTCTAGTGGTTGGTGTCGACTCGTAACTTTCAGATTGTGGTTCGATTCTCATTGTCGGCCATTTGCAAGCAACTTTGAGCAAGTTGCTAACCTGCAATGTGCTCAGGCCAAATCAGGCTCCTACTATCCGTGGGATGGGAAATGACGAGTAGTAGCTTGTGGTGTAAAGGCTTAGTGTACGGTGTGCAATTGAACACTAAACACAAGTAAGAAGCCCAGCTGTTGCTAGGGTTGGGCCAACCGTACCGTTTAGCCATAACAGCGCGCACTGCCCTTCATGATCATCCAAGGCCGATGATTTGCAGGTAATTTGAAAACCAGCATGCAACTTCTTATTAGTAATCAATAGCAACCTAGCTATCTTGCACCGTATAGCCACAGTACATCCGTGACGGACGACAACCACGACAAAGGGCCGACCTTAAGTTTACAGCTTAGCGGTCAGCCCAAAAAACTCTTGAAAACCTAAAAATAATTTCTTTAAAGATCTATGTTCTCTTCAACCCTGGCAAGAACTTGAAGGAATCAGGATTTTTGTTACACTGTTCAATGTTTGATTTCTAATCAGTCTAACACTGGGGTAGGTCTGCTACTAAGACCGCATTTTGGGTAATAGATTGAATAATCAGTGATCACCCACCGCGTTTCTGTGAAATCGATCTTCACATAACATGCTTACATTTACTTATTTATCGTATGCATATGTATCTTATGTATTCTATGTGGCGGGTGTTGTAAATAAAGATAAAATAAACAACTACGTTAAAATTTATATTGTACTGTTGTTTTTACATTTCTTGTGCATTAGTGATTGTCAGTTTGTTTTAACATGGGTAAGACAGTCACACATTAGTACAAGTGATTATCACGGGACTTAATACTACTGGAACACTGTATCGGAGCTGCTTTCTTTGGGTATGACTGAAAACCACAGGACACTTTGAATAACCACCAAAAAGTGCTGAAAACAGTAAAAGTATAAGTTTTCTTTAATCTTAGAGGATTATATAGCCACATTATAGCGGTTATGTGGCGATACTAATAGCTCAGTGCTGCGGTCAGTTTGGCGAACTGAGAGATTGGTGACCAAAATTACTGTCATCACTTCGCTGAACGGAGTTGAATGAATCAGAATTTACTAAAAGCAGTTCGGCGATTTGAAGTGCAGCTAATTGAGCTACTAAAATCAGTTCAGTCGCTTTGTTGTTTATTTTACACTGCCATGCCAGTACTGCATTAAAGATGGTGAATAGATTTACTAATTCTAAAGTAAAAAAATATTATGAAGACCTTTAATTCTAAGTTCTAGTAAACTCCTCGTTACTAGCACTGGCTGCTGAAATGAAATCTGCACACGTGGAGAGTGACGCGATCGGGAAGGTGTACTTTGCGGAATGCAAAAATTTGAAAAGGTGTATTTTGTGGAATTTTACCTGCGGAATGATCCGCAAATTACACCTTAGTTTTTTCCGCATTTTGCATTCCGCAAAATTCTAATAAAATCAAATAATTAATTTTGCGTGGGCTTAGGTTTACGTTTTTGAGTCTTAAATCGACATCAGCACATCACAAACAGCACTGTCACGCAGTCAGCAAAGTAATCACAATACTGACGTCTTCAGCTTAACTTTTAAAACGTCATAAGTTCATTATCTCACGAGCGTAAGCCGGCACATCACACACGAATGCAAGGTCAACTCGGGGAAAGTAGCCTAGGTCATTAAGAAGGCTTACTGCGATATTTCACCTGACGGGCTACTGTTACAGCACGGTGAAAGACAGCTAAAGAATTAAGCTCAAATAGGCCTACTCACAAAACGGTTGCTGCCGCAGTGCCGCGGCCACAACCGAGACGTCTGCTCAGGTAGGCATAATTAAGAAAGTCTTGCATTGTATTGCACGATCAAAGACAATATTGCCACTGTCGTGAATAGTTCGCGGATATTTAGGCCTATACCTGAGCAAACAGAGACACTATATTAGAACTGTTCATTGCAATGACAATCATACAGTATTTGCATTGCACGTTTGGCACGCTAAAATGCCAGTTGATATAATACAGTTATTCAGTGCAGGTCAGTTATTAGTTTGATACTAAATCAAGGTAATGTAGGCTTACCAAAACAATGATAAAAATTAGCCTACTATCTCCTCCTGCAAGACACAATGGGACTTGTGAGCATGGTGGTCAAGCACTCTGTAGAATTGTACACTTATTCAATTGACATAACTCAACTACAAGAACATTTTCCACAATTTTAATTCCACAAAATACACTTTATTCTGCAAAGATTTTCCGCAGGTGAAATTCCGCAAAATACATCTTTTCGAAATTCCGCATTCTGCAATCCGCATTCCGCAAAGTACACCTTCACGACGCGATCTACTATGACTAATTGTGCAGGGCAACGTTCTTTCATTATACAAGATAAACTGAAAAAGATAATTAAGTGCAACAATTTTTATTCATATTTTCTCAAAATACTGAGAGGTTAAAAATTTTTCAGTTTAGTCTCAAATGCACAATGGCAGAATTGGACAACATTGGCCTGCTTGTGAACTTAGAGAATGGACCTAAAATCTTACTGCGCAACTTAAATTTATTTATTGCAGCTTGATGAGGTAGTTATTTAACTTTTCCTACATTTTAGTCTCGCCAGACCGTCGACTTTCGACTAAGTATCAGTGGCTGCAGTGACATCAGACCAGTACTGTTCAGCGTCTAACAGTGATGGCGGCAGGACCTCAGCAGCTTAGCGGCATTGGGCGTTATCCGTTTTTTTTTTTAACTGAAAGTAGCAAGTTTTGCATTGCTTCTGTCAGTTCGCCGAGCTGAAAATAGAATTAACAGTACTAATATTCAGGATGTGCAAGAAAACCACAGGACACATACCAGTAAATTGATTGTAAGCTTCGCCAGTACAGAATTTTGAGAACGGGAGTGGCGTGAATGAATGTGCATACACAATTGTGACACCGTCACATTGCCACCTAATATGATCAGATCAAATACAGACAGCTGGGGTTAGCATTATGACTAAGATTATGATTGGGGGCTTGTGAGATTAGGGTTAAGCGAAGATCTTATCCTAGATGCTACATTGTCACATAGTATATGCTGAGGACACAGCATAGATGCTAGGTTATGGTTAGGGTCAGCATTAATGATCTGACCTGATCATATATTTGGTTCCAGTGTGGTTGGTATGGTTTTTCATGACAGCTGCTCATTAGAGTTTCGCAGATAAATGATGGTCAAAGTAAATCTTAAGGATAGGTTCAGAGATTGCATTTGCAGTCGGCATCTTTTTACCAGAGCATTGAGTATTTTGTGGTATCAGTAATTGAGTAGGGTTCACCACTGTAACATTTTAGCCTCTGAATGTTTTGCCCCTTTTCTCTTTGTTCACCATATTGCTTACCAAACAAAATATTTAAAAGTACTTGATATGTATGGTGCATATAGTTTAGAACAATATCTGTTGTTTTTTTTATTTTTGTCATGAAATATTTATTGTTATGTCATGAATTGTAACATTTTGTCACACTGGTATTTTGTAGATGATGAGTATGATGAAGAGATGCTGTGTGCAATGTTGGAAGATGATCATAGTCATCCTGATGAAGGTAGCAATTTCTTTAAAAAAGAAAGATGGATTTTTAATTGTTTTATGTGTATGCATATCTGTTTACTGTGTGGCTTTTGCTTCTTGCATATTCTTTCAAGATGACATAAGTTGCATCAGCATTTAGCATATAATTTATTGTTATACAATATACATGTTGGGCTACCTTTTAGGTCATATTTACTACAGCACCTTTAAGAGGCAAGTTAGTAATGCAGTTAAGCCTGAAAAATAAGTGTTTGATTTTGCAGAGCCTTCCTGGAAGAACTTCAAACGGCCACATCTCCATAACGGTGCCAGATAAACACATGGTCACTATGGACCACCCATAGGAAGTTGGCCGCCGCAAGTCGAATAATCAAGTGACTGATGATCACATAACCCCAAAGGGTCAAGATCATGACCCCATTATTTTCGAGGCGCCATATCCATAACGGTGCCAGATAGATGCATGGTCACAATGGACCATCCGTAGGAAGTCGCCCACCGCAAGTAGAACGGGCACGTGACGTCAAGGTCGTGACCCCATTATCTTTGAGGCACCATATTTTTATAATGGTGTCAGATTCAGATAGACGCGGAGACAATTTTCAATGATGACTTCGATGCCAGTCACTATTAGTATAATATTAGTCCGGTCTCAAACTGACACCACGTCTCTAATACAAGTTGAAAGGAACGAAAAAGCACTTAGAAGATTACAGGAGAAAATAATGCGCACGAGGAGTACATTAGATTGGTCACAATCTAATCATATTTCTTGTTGTAGATATGGAAGTGGGTGGGATTTCTCTCTCGGTTCATTGACTTGTCTCGTTTGTTGACATCTAGCAGCAAACAGAAATCATTCCATGGAAGTCTGCAGCAGTTGCTGAAAGGTTCGACAATGAATCTGTAGATAAAGGTTGTAATTTGATGAATTTTTCAACCTATGAGTTTCTTCAAGATGCATTGTGTTTTGTAGCTGATGATGCTGAGCTTGACCTGCTGGCAACGCTCATTGAGCAAGAAGCTGAGGAACAGTCTGAGTCAAGTGCGAGGCATACATCAGTTGCAGATGTGGAAAGTGATTATACAGAGCACTCTGCTGGTGGAATATCGACCGAATCTTTTGTGGATGTTGGCAGTAATTGCTCCGTAAATTCTGATCCAGTGGCTAGTACAACTGAAGCATCAGTACCTGAGACCAATGAAGAATGTTAGTATTTCTTGCTGTGTGTTTACACATCCACTTTTTATTAAGTAGTTTGAGATTATAATACTCAGTAATGTGATAATATTGTTATACACCTAATTTATATAGAGCAGAGGCATAAAAGGTTTCTAATATGCTGTCATATTAAAGCTAGTAAATAAAAAAATTTTTACATGCAAGAGCTATAGCGCGTATTAACTATGGTAATTCTGTCCATCTGTCTGTCCGTTCGTCATGACCCGGTACCGTTTCAAGACCAGGTGAGATAGAGACTTCGGGTTTTTACCACATGATAGTCTAGAGTCTCTAGTATTTTGTGACAAAATTTTATGCCGCTGGGTGAAGGGGTCACCCCGAACGAGGGGGAGAAAAATGAGCATGCACAAGCCTGACTAGTACACCCGGTGTAAAAGCTTTCACCAGAAGGCACCACGTAACTAGCTTGTTGTTCATTCAAGATTGGAGATTGATATTTGTATATTATCTTTAGCGTGAGCACCCTAATTTTTAGCCAAACTACTGAATGGATTTGAAGACGGTTTGGACTACTTGAATCCTTATCCAACAAGCTTTCCATCGGTACCGGATTCACATATTCAGACTTAGTGGAACATGTGAATTTTGACTAAGTAGGTCGAAAAGGGATGTGGCTCCCGTACACGACGTCAAACGAATATTGCACATTTTGTCAAAGTACGAATGGCGAGAAATACTCAATATTGCATTTATTATTGCAATATATAGGGATTTTGGTGATATATAGTTTTTATGGAAACTTAATGAAAAATATGACATCGATCATTGGCAATTGATTACGGGGTACCGTTACGTAATTGGAGGGCTAATAGAAAAGAGGATAAGAAAAGGTTAGGGTTACTTTTTGGTTATATCTTAATAACTACCACGCCGATTACCACGATGTTGACGGCTACTGAAAGAGGAAAAGACTGGGTATTTTTAGGAATAGGTCTTAGGATTTATAAAATGGAATTAGATTTTACAGGTAGGTTTAAAGTTGCGGATACTGTCTTAGCTGTAACCTAAGGTAAGATGGCATTGAATGATGTGGTTTTTGGCAAAATTTGGCTATATTATTATAACAAGCGATGGTGACGTCCTTGTTAATGGTATCAACATCGATGACCTTGCATGACCTTGAACCTAGAAAATGGAGGATTTTAGTGATTTTTGGCTGCAGAAGAGTGAAGCGCGACGAAGTGGATGGAGATGAACCGATATTAGCTGCGAACAGGAACTGCCATAAGCTCTCGTGCATCTCATGAGCATTAGCTTAGATTTCTTCTTAAATAGTGTTTAGAAGTGACAGTGAAAAGATTTGGATCCAGTGGATTCTAGGCAGTTGGCCAGGACATCGAAATGAAACAATCGTTATATGTGTGCTTTTAGCTCAGTATGTGTGCATATATTTGGCGTGAAATGTTCATTGTAGTATTTTCCGAATTGAGGAGAATGCAGGAAAGAATCAGTATGATTGAGGCTAAACTTGCTCGCAATATGCAGTCAGTAAAACCTCCATCGTCATCGTCAGAACGTTCACCGGCTGTTACACAGATGTCGACAGATAGTGTGACTGGGCAGTCGGGTAGCTGTGAGTCGAGTGCCTCTGAGCCACGTCAAACATCCGGCCAAAAGCCAACTTTATCACAATCATTTTCAACTGGTTGTTCTAGTTCTTCGTGTTCTCAGTCAGCTCCAAAGTCAAAGGCTTCTGAAAAACCAGGTGCTAGCATTATTTTCAGTTTGAGTGTCGAACCGTAAAATGCAAAATGATGTCTGTTTGAGTAGATGTTATATCTGGTAGTAATATGTCAGAAGTGGTACAGGTTACTGATATTATTAGCATAGAATACTTTTCGAACTTTGTATTAAACTGTTTGAACAGCATCATAGTCACGTGCCTTAGTAGAAGCTGAAGTCACATGTTGTCAGATTGAGATAGCAGGGTGACTGAGAGAGTACAGGTGCATTTTTGTCTGATGATATCTCAGGAACTACATTAGTTGTGAAGTTGAAATTCTATGCCAATAGAATATAATAGTGGTAATTAAAAATAATAATAATAATAATAAATATGCGGTAAATGCAAAAGTCAATAGGCTCCACAGCCTTTTCCTCGACTATGTTGAAAGGTTGCTGTCTGTACTTCCTGCACAGATTTTTTTTTGTTTCCGAGATGGCCTTTGGCTTTTGCCTGGAGGTGAAGGAAATGTTCTGGCAAAATCGTAAATTCTCCAAGTTGGAAAATAGCATATAATAACAAGGATACAATTAATGACAAATGGGAAGTTATATATGGAAGCATTTAGGTTGTTGTGTTTTTCTTTGTTTTATGCTGACAACTGTTATTCACTGATGCTGTGATATGCTATCAGTTGTTCAGAAGCGAGTGCTGACGGAGATCAGCAGTGATATATTTTTCTCAAAGTCATCATCTTCTGTATTGTCGAAGGCGTCGGCCAGTCTTAAGTCTGCATCACGTGACAAAGATGTACATCGAACTGACAGCGACAGTGATTGTGATGACATGCATGGTATCTGTCTGCTAACTGTTATAACATGTGTGATGTTATGTTTTATAATGCCACTATTATCGTCTTATTTGCTCATCACTATTTTTTGTGAATTCCATAAATTGATTTTAATTCAATACTGCTAAAACTTAGTGTAATTTGTTAGCATTTCTTAATCATTTTAGTGGATGCTGTCTTCTAATTGCCGTCATTAGTTGTACGTTGTCATTATGTGTGAATTTTATAAATCAATCTTAGTTTAATATTTTTTCTACTTAATGTAATTTGTTAGTGATTTGTAATTATTTTTAGTGAATGCTGTTCTCTGGTTGCTGCCATTAGTTGACAGTTTTAATTATTGTACAGCAACAACTGACTTTTTGTTGGAGTGTTCAGCATTTTTGTCGAATTTTTTTGAAAAAATATATATAGTGATATTTTTGCGTAGCTTTCAAAATTTGGATTAGTATGTGCTGTGATTGGCTTCTGGTGTCAACCAGTGATTTGGCTATTATGTTTTTTGTAGAAAATAAAACTGAGTTGAGTGATGAAGGAAAGATGTTGAGCCGTCTTCTTGAAACAGCTTCTGTACCAGCCAGGGAAAGGACACAGCAGTGCAAAGACTCACCGGCCTCATGTTTGTATAGCCTAGATCTCTCAGTCTTATATAACTTTTTGTTTTGTGTTGCAGTTCAGATCAAGATGAATAGTTGTTTTGTTATTTGTTAGGTGTCATGAAGATAAATGAGACATTTTGCTAATTATTCACTGATTGTTGTTGACTTTCCATCAGTGTTTGCTTGCTGTGTTACAGGCTGTTTTAGTAACAGTATAAAAGTGATTTTACATGATATTTAGAACACGGTTTAAGATAATGAGATGCAGCATTGTGGTTGTTGTAGTAAATTTAAGGGTCATTTCTTCTGCCAAAATCCAGAACTTTGGCTCTGACTCATAACTGTCTGATATCACTGAGGCTACATGTTTACAACAATGATGAGTGATGGTTGATTCTGTTTTTAAATATATTCTCTGATTTTTGTGTTCAGGGAAAGATAAATCTCTTGAATCGTCTAACACTCCTTCAGTCAGTAATAGAGCAGTGCCATGTCAGCAGCTGGAAGATAAAGGCAAAACACGTGAAGCAGCGAAGACTACATCTGATAGCAATCTGTTTACTGAGCCGAAGTCCGGTATTCGTATAGTGTAAGTCATTCAGATAGTCTTTCAGTACACAAAGCTGTCAGTCATTTTTTATCTCTGCCAAGTGTGAACGTACGAGGGGCGTTTAAAAAGTTTTGCAAGTCGATATGTTAGACTAAAAAACTTTTCAAAATCTATACACCGATAAAACGCATATTTCTCTCGAACTCATGTGAGCTTAAAGCAGATGTGACATCATTTTGACTTATGATGTCATAAAGTGTTTTATGTCTATCCTTCCAGCCATGCACCCACCACAGACTTGAGTCATTCATTGTTTGGATAGCAGACACCACAGAGAAAATTTTTCAAATTTAGAAAAATATAATAGTTGCTACAAGTCAGGTCTTTACTGTATGTAGGGTGATCTTATTGTACGAAGCCAGAGTCACGAACAGCTAGCTGGGTAATTGTAACTTGGAGACTGGATTGCAGTGCCAGATTTAAGGTGAAATCTTCGGGGCTCACTCCCAGGCCCCCGTACACCAGGGCTCCTAAGGTAGGGACCAACCAAATTCACGGGAAAAAGTGCATGATTTCACGGTAGAATTTTTAAAATGTGTCAAATTTCACGGAAAATTCACGGAAAGAGTTTCGGAAATTCACGGGGCACACAGATGTTATTTCAAGGTGCTGTGCTAATGCAAATGAAGAAATTTCAGAACAACGAATATTCACTACACTAAGTCAAGACTCAAGACAGTCAATGTCAACTACTTAGTGCTAAAGTGCGACACGTGGCAAACAGCAACATCCGCACAAAAGCTGCTGATAAAACTCTGGAATTGTCAAAATTAAACTGAAAGCGCTAAAATTTGCGAAAAATCACGGATTTCACGGAAATCAGCGTTTTTCATGGAAGGAGGTCAATTTCACGGAAAATGTCACGGCCGTGAAATCGTGAATTAAGTTGGTCCCTACTCCTAAGGTCATGCATTGCAAACTTTGCTTAACCTTTCACAAAAATGATGGATGTCACTAACTGTTAACCTTTAGTAAATTTTTCTGATGCAGCAGCGTAATAATTAGAAGCCTTCTTATTAACAACCGATTTCAGCTACTAAATATTTATAATCACAAATAAGGCATTCGTGGACGTAATTGTCAGTGCTCTCACAAAATCACATGTCCCAGGGCCTCATATTGAAAAATCTGGCTGTAGGCTGGAGAAATGGCATGCAACAGCTAGCTTACTCTGTTTGTGCTAGCCCTCCAAATCGTTTCTGTTTAATGCTGTATGACGTTATACGTTATAATGATGTCACATCCGTTTTAACCTCATACGTGTTTGGAAGAAATATACGTTTTATTGGTATATAAATTTTAAAAAGTTTTTTAGTCCAACATATCGACTTGCAAAACTTTTTGAACGCCCCTCATAGTGAACATTGGAGGAGATTAAAAGATTGGTCATTCTGTCCGTCGTTCTGGCAGGAACGGTGGCGCCCTCCTGTGGAAACTTCTACATTTTACAGTAGTAATGTTTAAAACACTTCACTTGGCGGAGATATGCACTCTCCTGAGTGCCTTCTAGTTGCTGATGCATTTTATTTTTTTTTGATTTGTGATAATTGTTTTGGGTAAATCTGTAGAAATTTTGTAACTACAGCAAAACCTGCTCGCACGTATAAGTTTTCGTAGAACTTTGTCATGTTTTGAGAATTTGCACTGAGAAGTGAGAAATTGTCAAATCTGTCCATATTTTTCTGCACAGTTCTGATGCTATGAATTTTATTGGTCTCAGTAGATATTTGGCACATTTTGTAACTCGCCTTTTACCAGTATTTTAGTCTGATTTGAATTAGAATTTCTGTCAGCTCAAGCATGAAGACAGCCATGCATAACGACTGTAGTGTGTGAAAATTACTATTTGGATTAGTGGAAAGATATCAGTTTACCATAGTTATAAAACTTGTTTCTGTCCTGCAATAGACAACACTATAAGATTGATGACTGTCTGGAGGATAACAGGGAAGATTATTAGAACTACCATTGTGTTAATTACATATGCATGCGTGTAATGCGTATAATGGAGTTCTTATAATCTTAGGTTCTCGTGTTTTGTGTTGCTGTAAAAGTTGAAACTTTCTGTTTCTTTATTGTAAAGGTCAAACTTACTGTTTCATTATTATGTGTTTGTGTGCATTCTGCCTGAAAAGGCCATCCCGAAATGACCTATATTGTGTCGGGCGAGACGTTAAACCCTACTCACTCACTCAGTTGTAAAAATGATGCTTGACAATCGGGACACATTGGTGATGAATGAATGGCTGAGTGAGTGAGTGAATGAATGGAATGTCTGTATGGATGTACTCTCAGTGATCCTCGTATCTCGTCCGAGCGTCTGAAGTCAATGATGGATGGCAGAAGGTTGATACGACTCTCGGCCATTCAGCAGAAGACGCGCAGCATTGACATGGAAGGTGATTGGGTCACGATGGCAGTTATCGTCAGCAAAACAGATCCTTTAGTCTCAAACAAGGTAATTGATAGCATAGCATTACTGACATTTTTTAGTGGTAGTATCGTTGCTGGTTGAGATATTGGTTTTTTGGTGTTTGTGGCATCTGTATGTCTGAAATTTTATCGTGTCAACAAAGTTTTTTTCGCTGCGCTGAAGTAGTTTTTATACTTTTGTTCTTTTTTACATTAAGACGAAAATTTTCTCCAGGATACAGTAGCTACAAGGTACTTGTATGTAATAGCTAACAGTCAAGAAGTGGACAAATTTTTGCCAGAACTGCAGCTAGTTATTCTGTTGTATTGCATCATTTATAAAGGGTTTACGGTTTTAAGAGCTTTTCAGTACAATGTGGTTTAATTTCTACATATATTGTAAGTAAAAATCAGTGCCACCCACGAACCCTGATCTTTGCCTTTTTGAACTGAAGATCAGCATGCTGGTTACTCATGTCAAGGATAATATTTACCTTCGCCAAGGAGGTTATGTTTTTGGCCAGACTTTGTTTGTCTGTCTGTCTGTCTGTCTGTGTGTTAGCAAGATAACTCAAAAAGTTATGGACAGATCTTTCTGAAATTTTGAGGGTATGTCGGGAATGGCACAAGCTACCAGTGATTCAATTTTGGGGGTGATCCCGAAGGAATCCTGGATTCTGGATCACTTTGAAATTTTCATTACCATTGCTTTCAATGGGGCATAAGGGAAACTGCTGCAAAACCGAAGATGGTGCTGCCACCTAGCGAACAACATTGCCTTGGCTTAGGTGTGCGGGCTCTGACTGCTTTCTAGTTATATCAGTTTTGGCTTTTTTCTGTATTGTAAAAAGTTTGAGTTAGTAGCCCATACTAATTGGACAGCCTATTAGAATACATACAAAAAACATAAATTTTTTTTTCAGCTTTAATGCCTATTGGGTGGTGCTGATCTTCATTTCTTTAGTCTTTATCCAGACACTAGACCATGGATACAGGGCTAGTGCATCGTGCGATGTGCCTGTTTATGTCCCAGCTTTTGCTGGTACTTATTGCATCTACTCACAGAGGGATGGCCAGGCTGAGTTGACTTGGGTGGCTGGTTACATACCAGGATGGTCACCCATCTAATTACTAACCGGGCCTGGTGTTGATTAACTTCATTGATGGTAAGTAAGTAAGTAAGTAAAATGGGAATTTATATAGCACTTATGGTTAAATTAACCTCTAATGCAACTATATTATACCATAAATAGCTGTACAACAATTGAATGCTGATGGCATTATGTGCGGTGCATTGATTGGTATGCAGGGCACAAAGTACAGCATCTGGCGTTTGAGTGACCTTGTCAACTGTGACAAGACAGTCTCGTTGTTCTTGTTCAATGCGGTCCATCGTGATCTTTGGAAGACCATTGTTGGTTCTGTTGTGGGAATCTTGAATGCTTCAATTATGCAGAATTCAGACAAGGTGAATTATCTTGCGATAAAGTACGTCTGGTAACTTTTTTAGTGCGTTTGTTTATACTCTGATGTGAGTGTGTTATGTGATGTCTGATAAGATTTACATGAGTGATACACATCTGGTTTCAATAATATCCATGTTGTCCTTCTCTCTTTCTGTCTTTTTTTCTTTTTTTGGTTGGTTGTGGATCTACATAAGTGACCACAAGTTCACGCCAGGCTTCATGTCTTGTGACACCTCCACGAGTTCTTCTGTGGCATACATTATCTCAAAACAGTTTTGAAGTCTGGTTTTGTGGTATATCATTAATTATGCTAATGACAACTCAGTTATTGCATTGGTCTGGCCCATAATAGCTTGAGGACCATGTCTATTAGCCCTTGGCTGTATTAGTTTGTGGATCGGCATTGCATTGTGTGGTGCAGTGAGCCAATGTGTTGGCTGTAGCACAAGTCGTCTGATCACGGCGAACTGTCGATGACCGTCGACAGCTCTCAGAAAGTTCTCCTGATGGGTCGCAGCAAAGACTTATCAGTATGTCAGAGTAGAACGAAAGCCGGCAAACCATGCACCAACTTTGTCAACTTGTACGTTGAGTCGATGACTTACGTCAATATTTTTGTGTTGTTGGTTTATGCTTGTGTCAAACATTAATTGCTGTAATTTATAGACTTGGCAGTTGCTAATTATTTTTTTGAACTTGAAATGACCTATAGTCTGTTAAGTGGGACTTACTTACTCACTTTTGTTAAGTCAATTCTACATAACCTACATAACATAATCGGTTAAGTAAATTCATTGAACTATTTATGTTCGTGTGTTTGGATGAACTGATGACATGTTACAGGACACAGGGAGAGTTCTGTACTTATCATGTACAATCTGCATACAAAAGACACAGTGCAAAGCGATCTGAACTGCAGGCCGGGTATTTTATCCACTCTAGTTTTTTGTATATCATATAATAATTGTGACAATAACTAATACAATAAATTTTTCTCTCAATTTAAATGTTGGAGCCTTTCCTTACTTTGTCTTACCTGTGGGGTGGGCAAGTTGCTACACCTGCCTGGCGCTGAGGCCGTATCAGTTCGGCCCAGTGCACATCACGAATGTAACCGTGAGGTTACAGTAAACGGCTATGAAGCTGTGAATGGATGGCTGTGAAGCCATAGATGAACAAGTGTAAAGCTGTAGACGGCTGTGAGGCTGAAATCGGCGTTAACGCCAAAGATTAACTTGTTTAGATAGTACGTAGGCTTCAGTAATGTGAAACGTGTCTGCTCCAAAAACAGCTGTTTGACACTTTGTTGGCTCCTGTCTTACGGATTTTAGAAATCTTTCAGGTCTTTGGAGCATTAACCCCCACCATCACGTCAACGTAGCCAACCATGGTGGGGATAATGTTGGAGCAGAATATCAGAATAATTTGCTGTCAGTACTTTGTGAACACAGAGATGTCTGTTGTAGGCACACTGGGGTCGTGCCAAAGAAGTCTGCAGAGAGAAGGAAGTTTACAGGAAGTGACAGTTATATGTATGGTGGACAGGAATTTTCTTTATCAAGGTTTGATGTTATGTTTTTCAATCTTGTTAATATTTGAAAAAACAATTTTTTTACATCAGATTTATTTACAGTTGATGTTCTGGTTATTTTATCATAACTATAGTGCATTGTGAACATGATGCATGATTTTCTGTCTTTCATTTTGACCGAGTGGCAGACTTACTACTACTTCAGTTCAGCTAAATTTCACAAGGTTCTCCAGGTTTCACAGGCTGCCATTTCTTTTAAGTAACTTTTCTTCGTGTGGTAGCAAATTGTCATATTTCACTTGTGCTGTTTTGCCTACTGCTGTTGGGGCTTGAGAACCCAGGTCATGTAATGTCTAACATTACAAGATGGACGCACCAACCACTGTGATGAGGATGATCTCATCACTTTTCTCTTTGAAGAACCTGCAGTGGTGCTAAACTACCTGAGGGATGCTGGCCTCTCCGAGGCCGGTCGCATATGATCACATGATCAAGCACCAGAAGACAACAACAACAACGATGTTTTGCCTGGTTGCGCTGCAGAGAGAAAGCTTATAGACAGTTTGTTGATGTGTGTTGTAGTTTTGGTAAAACTTCAATGCAGAGGAAGAAAAGTGTAACATTGAGTGACATTCATCCGCAGCCGAGGGATAATTCCATTGCTAAATCAGCTCGACTGAGTGATGAGGGTGGGTCTAGAATGTCCGCTGTGACACGTTCTTCGAAGTCAAATCAGCAAGATGACCTCAAAGTGTTGTAAGTAGGTTTGCATTGTGTAAGGCTGTTCTGTATGTTTAGTTTATTATGCGAATTTTCTTACATTTTTCTTGAAGTATCTGTTGCACATAAATTTGCCAGTGTCTGTGTAAGGATACTTTGGCTGGATCACAGCTACAAAGTCAGTTTTTTTATTTGAGTGGAGAGATGGAATGCTGTAAATAAGTCTTCAGTTTTTTGTTGTATTAATGTGTTATGGTTGTTTTTATTAATCTCAAATTGCATAATACTATTTATCATATTTGTTTTGTCACGGCCTAAAGAGTGTGAGTAATATGTGAGTGTTATGAGGCATAGGAAACTTTAGACTGTGTTGAAATGTACTTATATCATGACTGTGTATTGGACATTTTTTATAATAACGGACAGAAGTGTTTTATCTATCATGCTTGACTGGAGTGAAATTGTGGACAATTGCAACACTGCAGACTCTGTGCTGAGGAAAAGGAATGAAGTACATCATGAAACAGATTGCTGTATTACTGCAAATTTTCTTACTTGCTTCCGTGGGAATTGTTGGATGTTTTGTTGTCTCTGTGTTAGTCGTGAACTGTTGTCTGCACCAACTGCTGGATCTCGTTGCTTCATGAAACACTTAGAGCAGCTTGAGAAAGCCTCGGACACGCAAACTGGTGAGTTGTTTCATCATTAGTGGATGCACTTGATGAAAATATCACTTTTTGTTCACATTCAGCATATCTTTTAAATAACCAAAGTTATGTTGTCTTTTTTATTTGCTAAACCTTGGATGAATTGTTTTGAAAATGTGTTGCTTGCTTTGAAAATATGTTGCTCTGAATACAGCATAGTTTTACGTAGTGAATGTTGTGTTTTTATTTGCTAAGTTTTAGTGTTTTGTTCAAAGTAATTTGCTTATAACATGGTCTTTTACGGCTGCTGAACCTTATGTCCAGAACACTGCTCGAGGACATAATAGTTATAGTAATAATTAGAGCTGTCAGAGCGTTAATTTTGTTAACGCATTGTTAACGCACCAATTCTCATCGAGAGGGAGAGTAGGGGGGTAAGTTACTCCTGGCTCTGCGACGTTTGGGACGCACCTGTAAAATATAGAAAGTTAGAAACGCATTACTAAGCATATAATCAACAATAACTGACGTCATAGCTAGCATAGAAGTCTATTAGTTTGTCCTTGGAATAATTATTTATTTACAGTAGGCTTAGTGATAAAACGGCAATTACACTTTAGTTACTTGAATTCATCATATTGTCAAATAGTCGCAGTGTAACTGAATACTGAAACTTTTCTTCGCAAAATTGAGTAAATTAACATAAATTCATGTATGTGCATTAATTTTTTAGAACACATTAATTTTTTTAATGCACTCTAATTTATTAACACATTAACATGTTAATTAATGCATTAATTTGAGAGCTCTAGTAATAATACATTTGTATAGTGTCATTAGGTCGAACTTCATAGGTACTGGCAGCAGGTAATGTATATATCAACATCTGAGTAACTTTCGACTTTCTACCAACATCTGACTGACTACCTGACTCTTTGGAAAATCATCTTTCTGTGACATTATCATTTAACCCAAACATTTTGCTGTTAACCTCTGAACTACTGGCGTGGCTTAGCGGTAAAGCATTTCATCTGATCAGTGAAGTTACTCTATGTCTGGCTGGGTTAGTACTTGAATGGGTGCCTGCAGGTAAATCATCTTGGCATGTAACTAGCTGCCTGGGCTAACTCAACCTTCCATCCTCCCGGGGTAGGTAAATCGAGTACCAGTCTATCTTGCTGGGGTTAAGGCAAGGTCCGTTCGTCTGTGTTGGGTGGCAGGTAACACTGTGTGATCCCATACAGCAGGTGACATTTTGTAGCTTTGAGATCGGCTTCCCATAAAGAGCTATAGCACCACCTTTAACCTTTAAAGTGAACTTTTGCTGCTAAAGCAACTTTGATTGAGTAATTGATAGAGCTGTTGAAGCGTTAATTTTTTAAAGGCATTAACGCACTGCGTCAAATTTTTTGACGCATTATTAACCCACCCAATCCCACTGAAAGGGAGAGTAAGGGGGTAAGTTACCCCGGGCCCTGCGACGTTTGGAGGGTACCTCCTGTAAAATATAGAAATTTAAAAAGCAAGTACAAACACGTTTTTCAGCAATAACTGACGTCACCGTTAGTATACAAATCTGTTAACCCATCATCTGTTTACATTAGTGATGGTTTAGTTACAGTAGTTTAGTTACTTAAATTCATTCAATTGTCAAATAACCGCAGTTTAACGGAATATTGGATCTTTTGCTTCACAGAATTTAGTACATTAAATAAATTTACGCATGTGCGTTAATTTTTTTAACACGCGTTAATTTAACTACGCATTAATTAACGCGTTAATTTGACAGCTCTGGTAATTGAGTGATTGCTTGATAGTTGGTTGGATGAATATATGGACCGAGTGACTGATTGAAACACGTGAATGTTGTGCATGGCAGACAAACAGACAAAGTCCTCTGACGATGCTACACCCCAGCAGCCATCGCTGTCAGCATCGGAGCTACTGAAACAGCATGAGAATGTGATGAAGAAAGTACCCAGCGATAAGAAACGTTCACAACAAGACACGACGACTTCTGAAGCTCGGACATCGCCCAACGATCATAGTAGTGATGCTGATACTGCATCAACTAGTGCAGCTCCAGGGCCTAAGAATGTCAGAGAAGCGGCCGGGACAAAGTCGCAGTTAGTCGTGCACCACATGGGCGCAGCCAGCAAGCAAACTAAGCAGGAGACATCCAAGCAAGCTGAAAGGCCGCGGTACACAGGACCGGAGCTTGGCCGTGGTCTGAGTCTCAGCTCTGGTGGTTTTGTCGATCTCAATGATATCCCATGTTCATCAACGTCATCGTTGACCGTTTCTTGTGAGAGTGCAAAGGTATGTTGACTTGCATCTTTCTGTCTTTTGCCAAGTGGCAGGTTTGTGTGACAATATCTTTTTCCAGCTGCTCATACATTCAGCTTCTCTCTTAGTGTCCTCATAATTTTTGCTTGTAATGTCGTTTAGTGCTCTTGTAATAATTTTTGTCATAATGGTGCATTAGAAATTGTCATTGCTATTATTGTTCTTGCTATTAGCATTTGTAGCACTTTGTAGAACTTTAATTCTGTTTTTGCTTTGCCCAACATCTTTTCTTCTGTAGAGTCACATCTTAAGGTGAACAGTGTGACCTTCAGCAATTCATTGACAGAAGCATCTGTAAACAAAAGTTTGCTAGCTGATGGTTCTGAAGCTATAGCTGAGTTTTTTTGTTGGTTTAAAGTTCTGTAGTGTAGATACACTGATTATCACAGTTCTTCTGTACTGTGCTGTTCTGTGCTGGCCTGTGTATTGTGTAGCTAAAAGCCATAGAAAAAGTCAAGTCACTCGGTGGCATCACCAAGCAAGATCCTAATTGTACAAAGAAGAGATGTTCCACCGATGCACAGAAGAGAATTAGCAAACAAATGTGTAATTATAGTGCATCACTTTTTTCTGTTTAGTTCAACTGCATGTGTGATTTTGTGCATACTGTTTATTGTTATTTAATTTTTCCTGATCGACTTTAATTGATTGTGCTTGGATCTGTTGAGTAACGTTGACTGGCTAGCAGAGATTTGTCACCTGCTGGTTATTTCTGTCATCTGTGTAACTGTACGTTCATTGTTGATGCTTTTATAGTTAAGTGTACAACAATTAGCAAGAAAGCCTAGCTAATGCAAAGGGGAATGAGCGACAGAGGTGCATGTTTGAAGGCCCACTGCAAAAAAAATCTATAAGCTCGCCGATCCCAGCAACTGACGTTGGGTACGATGCATTCATATACGCCAGATGGCACCACCATCTCGCGTGGCTGCTGCCATTCGAGTGGCTGAACGTGAATATTCTCAAGGGGATACACAAGTTTGATGCCCCCATACGGAAAGTTCCTTGAATGCAGGGGGGCAAAATTTAAATCAGTGAAAACTACATTCAATGCTGAAAGTTTTATATGCAGACTTTCCCAGTCTATCTCTAGCGATTTCAGTGCTATTTGCTCATGAAATTTATATATTGCAGTCAAAAATCGCCAAAAAAATCTTGTAAAAACCTTTATTTTGGCGTTTAATGTCATCCAAGGTCATTGATTTTGGTGCCAATCAAAAGCCAGTTTAGGACTTCCTATTAGTGATTAATAGTAACCTACAGGGTGCGGCAAAAAAAAGTGGCCCCCTAAAGTTTTTCGCTGTTTCCTCAGCAACCGTTTCGAATTTTAATTTGAAATTTTACATATTTATTTACTAAAACCTTCTACATTTAAATGTCAAGTAAAATGTGATTCTGTTGAAAAACGACGAAGTTATAGACTTTTTAACGTGATCGCCTACCGATTTTTTAGCATTAAAAATGCTCAAGCTACAACACTAATTTAATAACGTCGTTGTAACAACACAGTTAAATATTGATTAGATGCTAGAATTCCATTGTCACTGTGAATGTTCGAAGTGTTCACCACACCACCAGCTCCAAGCAACAACAACAGCCTCCAGTCGCCTTATTTGAAAAATCTTTTACAGCCTTGTCGATCGGTCCCTGTGGCAGGTTGCCCCAGATAACCTGAAGCGCTTCATTGAGTTTGGCCTTTGTTTTCAGCTTTGTTTTAAGCTTGCAGTAAGCCTCCAACATTGCACCCCATACGTGATAGTCCATTGGG
>Ga0056128_1000716_pt1 | contig 32446 bp, 20 predicted proteins | sample WorMetLIZISLAND2_FD_71113 | JGI IMG/M metagenome (GOLD analysis project Ga0056128, IMG submission 71113) | Marine gutless worms symbiont microbial communities from Max Planck institute for Marine Microbiology, Germany - Olavius geniculatus... ...
GCAAAATTTTACGTTGATCGGCCGACGCATCTCGGAGATCTCGCGTTGAACAAAACAATTGTAGCAAAACATAAACAATCTAAAAATTTGGGGCAAAGCCCGGCGCTCTAAGTCCGATTGGGGGGGGGGAATTTACGGAGGTGAAATTCTCCCAATAGCAAAGTCACGTGGCCTTCACTTAAATGTATTAGCATACGCAAAATGCGCACTGTTGACTTAGGGTGGGTAAACTTTAGCCGCGTAATCTCTTATGTTAGTAAACTAAAGTTCACCATTCACCAAGTTTTCTTTGTTCAACGCGGGATTAACTGTACTTGATAATGTCGTTTACCGCTTGTCGATATCTTTATCCAGTCGAGAGATATTTGCGATCAAACTCAAAAGTCGTCGTAAAACGTACTAAATTTTGGACGTTTTTTGCCCTCCAAAATTTTAAGGGGGCAGCGGCGACATCTGTTGGCTCACTTGGCTGCAAGAATTAACAGATAAAACAACACTCTTGGCATGCGTTTTCCCGTTCTCCCCGCTCCCAGTGCACGAATCGTCTTAATACAGCCATCAGAGGGACTGCACGAAACGTCACATAATCAGACAGACTGCCACTGAAGAACGCGGTAGTTAAGTCATCGTGTTGACGGAGGCAAGGCGCTATCTCTGCTCACAGCACTCGCAGCACTCGGTCAATGTGTTCAGTAGAAGCTGGCGACGTTAGCACAGACAAGACTGACAGCAGCGTCCGTGTGCAGCGGCACGTAGAGATACAGCACACGTCACAGCGGCGTCGCATTATGCTCAATTCACACCTTCGACGCAACTCAACTCAACTCAACTGTCGTGAACGTGTGCGTGACGTCTCTAGCATTGTGACGTCACACTGCTGTGCACGGACCGCGCGTTGTTTGCTAGCAGTTGAGATGAGTTGCGTCGGCGTCGTAGGTGTGAAGCGACCATTACGCGCTGCCCATACACGTAAAACCCAGTGATGGGCAAAGTTTACCTTAAAAAAGTTGTTAACCACTGTTGTAGCAACGGGAAGGGCACTAAGGGCACGTGCCCCTTAGACCATAAATGATAATCATCTAGTGTCATACTTTAAGCTCAGTTACTCAAAATAGTGCTAAAAATGCACTAAAACACTTCATTATCATACAAGAAATCGGAAAAATTTCTAGAGAGAAGCAAGGCCCCTTCCGCTGACTCCTCTTCTGGTGGAGAGAAGACAAGAACACCCTTTGTCGTCATCTCCGTCGACGGTGTTGGGTGCGGTAGGGGCGCTTGTTCGCTCCGCACAGTGGCGTCGCAGCAGAGGAGAGGCAATTGTCTTTTATCCTTTCTTAAATTTTGGGATGTGGGAAAATTGTTGGAAAATCGCCTAGACGGAAAAAATTTACGTCATGCAATGCAGAATTTGAAGCTGAAACCTATTATGAGAAAATTTTGGGCAAAACTGAAATTATGAGCACAGGTCTAATGTCTTCTGTCAGAAATTTGCAACTGTCGAAAAATTTCAACCTTTCATTCCGCTTACTTTTTTGACCCACGACGACCACGATTCAGCATCGAACATGTCTGCCAAGCTTTCGGCCGTGTTAAAATTTCGATCGATCACAACCATACCTTCCCGCTCCCATCCAGTTCTCCTGTCCAGCTCTGTCTCGGATAAATTGGTTTTGCATCGATTCACTATTACAAGAAAATCACGTTGTCGTTCGCGCACTCCACGGTTGCTACTGTTTGCATGTCACAGCGTTGATCAAAACAAAAATACCATTTTTAAAAGCATCTCAAAAGATTTTTCACATACATAAAATGCGTAAAATTTAGCAATAGTTGTATAAAATGTACGTGAATTTCAATAAGGTTTAAAGGTTAAAGGTGGTGTATAGTTTCTTTTTGTTGGAACCCATCGCAACGTTAGGGAGCATATGACTTGAAGAGTTGAGGTAGACATTGTAAATTCTATTCTACATTATGGGATTAAGCAGAAAGTTATTCAGATGTACAGCATGAGCCAAAAAATGTCCCAACTTGTGTTTTTGTCAGAACTTCGTTAAATCTCCACCAATTTTGATAATTTTTGGCACACGGATGGCCAAGACAATAGAATTATGTGAAGTACACTCATTTTCGACCTCACATAATTTATGTCAACGCATCACCGTGTAAAATGTAGATGCTCCAAATTGTTACATTATGTGGTGATTATCAGTATCAGATTGCTCACCTTTTCATTATCAGTTTGACAGAAGGCGCCACGTGATTCAATAATTTTGTGGTATTAAATATTTTACACTAAAAATATTAGACAACAAAATAGTTAACTGGTAAATTCAAAACATATTTAATCCATAAGTGAGTGCAGCCTGATCAGTTGATCGTCAATGCCGCTATCAGCCAGTGGCGTCACGTCTAAGCCATTGTTTCGTGTATGCGGGGCACACTTTTAGTTTGGACATAAATTCTGATAATTTGGCAGCAGCTTGTACGTAAACTTATAATTTTGCTAAACAAATCATATTTTAGTTTATTGCCTGTTTAATTAAGTCTTTAGAACTTTTACGGGCGCAACAACTCAGCATTATGCAACGATATTAGCATCAATGTTGGTGGAGATTTGACGAAGTTCTGACAAAAACAAGTTGAGAAAGACGTAAGCCGTTGTCGCATTTGCAGCACGACAACGAGAAATTACGTCATTATGCCTATAGCTGTCGTCAACTTGTCATATTTATTTTGTCCCCGCCTCCGTTTAAATCGTGCTTCTAACTACAAATCCTACCTTGTCCCGTGCCATGCCGATTCCGTTTTACTTTTTTTTACCACAGATTTACAAAAGAAAACACTATTATATAGTAAACGTATTTTCCAAAAAGTTTATAATTTTTGTAATTCAGTGCAAATTCGATTAGCCAGTAGAAGAGTGACTCGAGGAGAAGCGTTGCATTTCATCGCCGGTGGTCTTACCGATGGGCTCTCTGGTTGCAATGATCAAAGAATGGATGCTTGACGTACTGTACTGGAAAGTCGCTCACTCGACTGACTCGACTGGACAGTAGTGGACAGTAGTGGACGACCACTTTCCCCTCCAGCGACAAACTCCCCTTCGACAAAAACCTCGACGGCAAAGCCCCTCTCTGCAAATTTGCACTATACTGAAGCTCATTACTCAACACAGTCAGGGCAAAAAAACGGGCGCAATACAGGAAAAATTGTTTGCAAGAATGTACACCGTGGGCCATAGAAACGTGGCATTTTACCTTTGTCTATATCTTCACTAATTATTGACCGATTTTTAAATTTTTTTTACTGGCACACTCTGCGAACAATTTGCAATAATGCGATTAATATATATTCAACCACACGGTAAATGCGTCTCTACACTATTTTGTAAAATATGAATATAAGCAAAAACTAACGACAATAACAAAAATTTGGGTAAATGAAAAAAAACACTTCAGACCAACATTGCGATAAATGATCCGTATGACACTAGACTGAGTTAGTCCCACACAGTTTAATGTCACACAGACCATTCACTGCAATGTTGGTCTGAAGTGTTTTTTTTTCAATTTTACCAAAATGTTTGTTTGTTATTATCGTTATATATGCATATTTCATTGATATTTCACAAGGTAGTGTAAAGACGCATTTACGGTGTGGTGGGATTTGTAATAATCACGTTATTGCAAATTGTCCGTGGAGTGTGCCAGTAAAAACATTTTGAAAATGGATCAATAATTGGCGAAGACATGGACAAAAGTAAAGTGTCACGTTTTTTGGCCCACTTTGTAGTATGCATTATTTCATGACTTACTTCTATCGCCTATTTCTCACTGCAGTGTCTGGGATGTTTTAACTGCCCGTAATCTTACTTCGGTCAAGCGTGACGACCGAATAAACGTGGCTCTCGGGTCTGTGTAGAGCACCCATTTTTAGGCAGAACTCACCGCCAATCAAGGACATGAAATAACCTACGTACGTTTCAACACGGTTCACAGTGTAGGCCTATTATTCCTCGTTACACTATGATAATTGTGATTAGTGATAAGTCGTACACTGTAGAGACCGTGTTGAAACTTGAAACTTATAAGTCAGGTGTGACACAAAAGAGGGTGTTTCGTTGTAGGAGGATTTTGTCGCAGGAGGAAAGGTTTGCCGCGGGGGCGGGGGGTTATGACTGTCCCGGTAGTGGACATATGGCCGAGAGGTCGCCGATGGCAGCGGTCAAACGACATCAGAGCATCATCAATGAACGAAACGAGTGGATGAGCCGCGCCGCAGGCAAACTGACCTATTCTAGATACATCTGTTGGAGCATTCCGCCGGCAGTAAGCCACCATGCACTACTGTACATCACTTCTATGTCTCCATGTGTCTGCACGAGAATAATGCAACTGCATAGCGGCATCGTAAAATTTCGACGATCTGGAAAACTTTATCCGCAACTCGTTCCACTGATCTACCGACATCATTCGCATTGTCCGCGAAATGAACGCACATTCAAGGAAGCCTAGATAGATTGCTATTACCCAAGAGCTCCGTGGTACTGCGTAGTCACGCGGCGGAAACTTAGAACTTTAGCGGAGACAATATCGACTGATGTCGACCTGTATGTGAATATGGCCGGTTCACTGCAGGAATTATAGTAAGTGAGTGAGTGAGTGAGTGAGTAACGTTTAACGTCCCACCCGACACAGTATAGGTCATTTCGAGGACGGCCTTTGCAGGCAAAATTACAGATACATATAATAACGCAACAACAAGTTTAACCTTTACAGAAAGTTTAACCTTTATGAAACACAAAACACAAAAACAACGTAAACCTAAAATTGTAAGGAAGTAGAGGCCGAATAGTCGAATACTTAACAGCAAACGACCGTGAACACTGAACTGTTAATAGATTTTTTGGGCCGACCGTTAGGCTGTAAGCTGTAACCTTTGGTACGAGTTGTCTGTCGTTTGTGACGGATGCATACTGTGGGTAAGTGGTAGGCGTTAAGGAAAAACTTGTACATGAGTAATTAGCCCTGTGTCGAAGCTCTTTGCGCCCAAAATTTTGGCAAAGCAGTGTAAGGAAAACATCTTCAAATTTGAGGTTGAATGGAGTAAGGAAAAGGTGTTTATTTAAACGAAAACTAGCTGTACCTCGGAAACGATGAGAGATAGTACTTGGTGAATTTGGTGGCCATTCATCCTCTACGACGAAGTCGGTACAGTGGGCTTTCAAGTGAAAATGGAAAATTCTCTAAGTAAGCGAGCATAATATAACATAATTTTTATCAAATTTAAGAATGATTGAATGAGACTTTGTAATTTAGTGTAAGTTTGAAATATGTCAGTCTTTAAAAATAAACTTAAGAAAACTTTAGGGGTGTAAAATTTTCTAACTCATTCTCGTATGCTATTATGCCGTATAAGAAGTTGTATAAGCCCTTTCACATAACACGAAAATCATTTACCTTGAATGACATCGAAGGGCCATTACGCATTCTACTATGTCAATCTGCGGTATTGTGGCTGAATGGTAAGTCGTAGCGAGTCGGCAATAGTGCCGTTGGACAGGGCGATGACGAGTTCTTATAGGCTATCAATAGTAACAATGTCTCCGTGCGCAGCGATATTTAATTGCAAGGTTTCAACTTATTAGTCGCCGTATTTCCGAAACGGTCAGCCTTCCCTAGCGACAGCTAGGCATCTTGTAAAAAAGGTGTCATCGTCAGTGATGTCAGAGACAATACGCTTCTTTTACTGTATAGTGAACAAAAAGAGCGCTAGGTCCGTAGGCAGATTGTCTAGCGTCTATACGTAAAATATCGCATCAGAAATTTTCAATTATTGTTACGCTGTAGTTGTTTATGAAAATGTCCACGGTATGGACACGATGAACATGTTTAAAGTTGTTCCGAATTATATTGTAAAATGAAGGCACAAATTCTTGGCGAGGCTCGTCAACAATGATTTAACTCTCCGTGTAGTTTGCTTTGAGAACCACCAATAAAGATTTCAACGATATGATGTCGTTGCGACATTTACATTGTAGTTACCTGTAACATTTTCTTTATTTTTAGTTATGTTTAGTTAAGTTTTGTTAAGCGTTTTTCACTGCAATGTTTATGGCGAAATAAAAATGTCGGCCTATATTGTACTGTGTAATAGTCAGTACCGGTGTTTCGTCATTTTGGCTCCGTTTAAATTCAAAGCAAAGCGAAAGGAGCCGTTGGATATATTTCTGTCTTTGGAATGGACGGAGAGCATGCGAAGACAGCAGGCCGTCCGTCTATTCTATGGATGTCAGTCCAGTCGGCAGCAGATTAAGCATTGATTTAATATCCACTTTGTCAGCGCTGCGCCACAATCGACCACGTCTCGTCTTGATTATCCACCGCCGCCCCGCCGCGTGTCTTATCACGCATCGTAGCTCGTCAATCACCCATCACTGACGTTCTGCTGCCAAAACGTTCGCCCCCCACAAACAACCACCGCACTGGATAACATCACAATATCCCAGTCGCTGAATCAATAATTTACAGTCCTAGATAGTTTCTGAATCAATTGCGATCACCCGCAGTCTTAGATGCATGGCAGGAGTTGTCGTCGCGCGTATGACTAAATACGGCAGTTATTCTCGTTATCGCCTAAAACGTAAACCTGCCGAGTTCAAAACATCTAATAGAAATGTTGTTTTTATTGGACGTATAATAGCTAAAAAAATTATAAACAGTTTTCGTCATCGTGTTCCAAAAACTGCTACACTTTTAACATAAAGTACGGTTAAAATTCAGTTTCATGACCGACTGCATAATTACAGCAAATTAACCAATCGATGATGCCCAACTGCACTCCGTCTCAGTCATCAAGCCTCTCGTGCAACGTCATAAATCAGCGCGTCGCTGATTATTTTCGCGAGAATCTGCAGTTTCAGACTAAATTCATGATTTTCAGAATTCGGCTATTTCCCAACGTAAGAAAGACAGTTGATACAAAATAGAAAAAGTAAAGACTAAAAAATGCAAATTAGAACATTAATCACAAAAATTAATAACTGTGTCAAAATTTCTTGCAATCACGTATAGTTTTCGTTCAAATTTGTCGTAAAAAGTAACGTTAGACACAGTTGACGCTATGCTTATTCAGTTACTGTGTATCGTCGCAATGTTAGTCTATGCGCGACGCTCCTTTTTTAAGCGAGCTGTTTCAGCAGCAATTGAATTGAAATGACGGATCACTGGGCACTTCCAATCAATCAAACGCTCCATAGATTCTTCCATTGGTCGTATTAGCTCAGCTCGTTCACTCAGTGTAAAGACACATCAATGTCCGTCCCGCAAAAGACAAAAGCCTGCGGTAAAATCGAAACGTCCCGCATTCGTTTCGATTTTACCGCAGGCATTTGTCTGTCCTCACGGCACAGACGTTTATAGCTCAACCATTAAATACAGCGTGAGTCAGAAAAGTTTACACCCCTAAAGGTTTCTTAACTTTATTTTTCAAAAACTGAAATTTTCAAAACCATATTTTATACAAATATTCGGCGTTTAAATCTACACAAAACTGCGAAGTTTTATTCAATCATTTTTATAATTTAATGCAATTATGCCACATTAAGCGTGATCAGCCGGAGAATTTTTCATTTTCACAATGCATTTACCACAAAACACAACTTTTGATATTTGACAACAAACAAATGGTTAAAAATACAAATTACAAAGGTATTACAATTTCAAAAAACAGCTAAGAGTACTTGATAACATACTTGTTGAAAAAGTTTACATTTGATGTCCAACATCTTCACCACCGGCCAAAGCACATGCATTCAGACGATATTGCGACAGTCTGCCGCAAGTCATCCCATATCTGCTGCAGCGCACCTTTTAGCTCCGGGATAGTCTTTGGCTTTGAATTAAGTTTGTAAAATGTCTGCAGCATTGCACGACACACACAACAGTTAAGTGGATTAAAATCTGGTAAATTTGGTGACCATTCATCTTCTACGACGAAGTCGGTACAGTGGGCTTTCAAGTAAAAATGGAAAATTCTCTAAGTAAGCAAGCATAATATGGCATAATTTTATCAAATTTAAGAACGATTGAATGGGACTTTGTAATTTGGCGTAAGTTTAAAACATTTCAGTCTTTAAAAAATAAACTTCAGAAAACTTTAGGGGTGTAAAATTTTCTAACTCATTCTCGTAGATTTATGCACATCAATCCGTTAAACCGCGTACAGAACGAACAAAATAAACTAAACTAAAATAAAATAAAATAATAAATAAGCAAAACTATATTATTCTATTTTAATTTATTTTATTTGTATTTCAGTTTATTGCATTTCTGTTGTTTTAAACTCACCTTTAGCGAGTGACAGAGAACGTGTTAAGCGGCGAACAGCAATAACTGTATACTAAAGTGGAAAAATAGTGACTTTAAATTACCGACAGTTGTCCCAGTTTTGGCGTTAGAAAAGTCGCAATATATGGCGGCCCAAAAATGCAATCGAGTGGTTTGCGGCTCGGGCTTTAGCCGCTCCAAACAGCGGCGTCGTAAGTGGAAAAACGTAGCCGGGGCAAAAAAGTTGCAACTTTCCAACAAACAATTGCAAAAGTTCGACAGAAGTGATCAAAATTTCGATTTTATTATATTTTTTTAAATTAGAGTTTGGTAACTCTAAATTTCGATTTTGCTTTTGCATTTTCTTACAGTAAAGGCTTTCACCTTCAAATTTTGCATTTTGGAGGACAATTTTCCAACAAAAAATTTTCGCCAATTTTTCGACAACCGATGTTTTTGGCGGCAAATGAGAGCGCAAATGCCCCTACCCCCGGCCACCACGCCACTGGCCCAAGCCCCGCTGGGGAAGCTTACGACGCTGCCCAGATCTTCTATAGTCGCGGGGCGCACTTCGTCCGCCAATGTTGGATGCAGATTAGATTTATGAATAGTGTATACGATCGACACGGACGCCGATACACGAGCACGTAACACGAGGGCAGCTCGTGAAAAAATCACGCGGCGTCGCATGTTCCAATGTTTCACGTGCGTGACCGACACTAGTATACTACTAATATATCAGCGGCGTGTGATAATCAATGAACCACGAACTAGACTAGACCCGAGTCAGTCGTTAATGTGTAATGATTACAGATCGCCGACAACTGCCAGCAGCAATTAGACGAAGGTGTAAAAGCGAAGAAAAAATCAATCGACGAAATCAATCGGCTTACTGAAGAAAGCTGGGTGAGTGAGTGAGTAGTTTCTTAACGGCACATTATCACAAATTAGGTCACTCAGTGATGCCATAAATAGTTAAAAGTATTCGTTTTAAGTGCTACATAAAAGATAAAAGCTTGATAAGATGAAGGCTATTAAGCTAATATAAAACAACGTTAAATACAATGAAAAAAGTTTGTATCTTTAATAATAGCAATGACGTTTCGAGATTCGACACTGACGAAAAGTTATTGAAGTGTATCAACTTCGAGATATTTCTGACGTGCTGCACTGAAGCAGGTGCAGTCTAAGTGAACGCGCTTGAGAGAGAGAGAAGAATGGAAAATTTGAACGAAGCGGCTGAATCGTTTAAGCCTACTAAATCATATAACTAGAAATCTGGGCCATAGTCCAATGTAAGGCGTCATAAGTACGACCGGAAAAATAATTCACAAAGTTGAAATTCAGCTCCTAGCAACGTCGCGTGGCCCGAACGCAATCGCATTAGCGTACGCACACAGCACGCGTATTGGTGATCTTGGCTGAGTCGAAACGAAACTAAACTTTGTTGTTAGTAATGAAGCGAAGTTAAACAAATGGTTTCATCAAGTATAGACACATAATAGACGTTCATTATGTTTATTCATTCATATTATGACGACTACTGGATATGACGTCATGATTTACATTACTCAAGCAGCGGCGAAAGGGCAGAAAATTGCAAATTTCCGACAGAAGAGTTTACGGGTGCTGAAAGTTGCAATTTTTTTACTAAACTTTTCCAAAATGAAGGTTTCAGCCCCAAATTTTTCATTTTAAACGAAAATTGACCCACGGGAAAAAAATTTCCAACAGTTTATTTTTTGAGGGGGCGGGGCGAGGAAATTGCCCGGTCTTTCTGCCTCCTCCCCTCGGCCACAACACTAACGCACCCTTGCCTTCTCCACATTATTCGCCTCTTCTCCCGGTCGTGATTACGCTGCGAGATTTCGAGTACGTCGCCTAATGAAATAAATAACGCCGCTGTCGCGACCTCGTCACCAGCTCGCGGCAAGGCAAGGCAAGGTACGGTAAGGTACGATGGTGCTGGTGGACGCAAGGACTCAGTGGCGTACAGCCAGAAATGTGAATTGGGGGCCTTCCTTTCCTATCCTTTTCCCCTTCCTATTTCTTTTCTTCCTTTTTTCTCTACCCTTTCTTTTCCAAATCTTCATTCTTTAATTCTCCTTTCTTCTTTTTTCCCCTTTTTTCTGTCTTTTCCCTCCTGTTCTTTTCTCTCTTTTCCTCTTTCCTTTTTGCTTTTCTTCCCTTTTTGTCCTTTGAAAAGTACGTAAATTAAGACCACAAATTTCATCTAATACGTTTTTGGAAGCGCTGTGAGCTCCCCAACGAAGTTTTGAGCGGAGCCCCAGCCAAAATCAAATTCGATGCATTTAAGCATTAAAATATGACATATGGTGGCAGCAATTTTAATTATTCACCTCAGTCCCTAATACCTATTTCATAACAAAAAATGTGTTTGGCTATTAGAGGGGGGCTGGGCCCTCTGGGCCTCTTCCCCTTGTCTATGCCACTGCACGACCGACTGCAGAGGCTGTGGCCTGAGTGTCACGTCTGACAATCTGTCCTCACGGATCATCATTCTCCCCATTGGACTCCAGTAATTACACTCTACGGTCTCCGAGATTGTATGACCACATCTCCGGCGCTATTACGTCACTTGCTATACGGATACCTTCAGTGGTTCCTTGGGCGGTGGCGCGTCTTTTGAAATAAATGTAGATATTAATCCATAGAAATTGAATTACAAACCAACGTCCAAATTGCTACAATTTTTACTAGGTCAATTTGAGAAACATATGGGCATAAAAGCATCCGTGCTACTGACGTCGTCGGTACTCTCCACGGCTATCCTACCACCCAATGTGTTCGCACTCAAGGAGAACAGCAACCAGCCAAGCATTCCTCTTACAATTTTATCAACTTTTATAAATCTGAGAAGTAATTTTGTGAACGATCTGCAGCGGTTATTGTCGGAAAACAGCGAGGAGATTAGCAGAATAGCAGATATGCCTTCCGTCAGTGAAGTGTGCATCAAAGTAGCCTAATACGTTGCAAAATTAATGTTTGATGCATCTAGGCTTATACACCGTGTCCACAAGAATGTTTTGCAGTCTGCAGATCCAGTTGTAGCAATCTTGTGAAACAGACGATACACAGAAACGAGAGATTATTTTTTTTCTTGGAAATTCAGTCACTAATCACTAACCACCGTGTCATTTTTAAACTTTGAGCATTTTGGTTAAATGGCAGGTGCCTTTAGAGTTTAGACAACATTTTGCTCGTTTATCAACAGGAAGTGACGTTACTGATAACATCAGCCATAAGTGGTGCTGGAAACGCAGATCTGTGACAGCACTTAAAACCAAATGAAAACTTGTTGAACAAAACAACAGATTCTTATGAAATTTAACGCTGGTGACTCCAATTACATATCACATTGTGTGCGTAAAATTTAATCTCATCCCATGCAGGGTCGTGGTTGTTATTTTAAGATATTTTAGGGAGCCACCTTTTGCAGACACGCCGAACATTTTTGGTACTACATCCTACAATGAATGTACTGTGCTGCACTGAGAACTGCACGTAGATGAAGAAAATACACGTATTCGGCGTTGCGGCTCCAGCACACACCACACAGCCACGGAGCGTAATAACCACGTTACGTTACGCGTTAGCGCCACCGCAATCACAGATGTGTCCGATCCGCTCGTCAACCCTACCAACAGTCCTCGTATAGCCGCCGTCGTCGAACGAAAGCTTAAATTATCACTCGCTAATAACATTTTGTCGGTCGGGGAACGATCGACACGACTCAGGTTTGCCGCCGAATCCAACGTCAATCAGCCGCTAACGTGATTACCGCCGCATTCTGTCTACCATTGGTCGGCGCTCGGTTACTGATCGAAGAATTCCCCGCGCTGCCCCGTGCATCGAGAGTGTGGCTGGCTCGGTAGTCTGACGGTAGAGCGTCGGACTAGTGATGACGAGGTTCCTGGTTCGACTCCCGACCGTTTCAGTACTAGATACCGCACTGCTGGATTGGGCAAGCGAGTACGCAGTACGAGCTTATACCACTCCAGACAGTGCGGTGTCGTACCTAAACCACTCTCAGATCGCATAGACTACACCGTCGATTGCTTTATGACGCACATCTGCAGCCAAAAGTTACGAAAACAGTTTGTGGTTTAACTGTCCCGTAACAAGCAACCCTAGGTAAGCTGTTCGCACACATGAACCTCTGTCATCAAGCAGTATAATTTGGTACCGACGTAATTGCAATGAAAGTAATGGCAGTACTCCATGTGAGTTCTGGCCTTCCATAAAGCTGTGTTTGCACTCACTGCCGGCTCGGGGCCTTAGAAACAGAGATAAGCATCGCTCGCATCCGTCACAGATCCGTGAAAGAGGGCTGTTGACTATCGGCGATTTCCTTTTTCGCCTTGCATTGAAAGTCGCACTCGTCACTTCACTCGCTGCTTCGTCGTGCTACCTGTTTGCTCTCGTCTGCGCTAGTGCTACGGATTCTAGTTACTCACGTTAAGTGTCAAGATATCAAATTCGAATTTATATTTATCGCATAAATTCTCGTGGTTATAACAAGTTTGCCATCGAAACCAGTAAAACATTGAAACGTGCGATTATATATGACTGGACAATGTGTAATAATACGTGATAATTGTCTACATCTAATATCGGCTTTGTTTTCCGCAATTTTTACGAATACTTGCACTATCATCAGCAGAACATTACATTTAGAAACAGAATAATATTACGCGATGTCGGTGTTCACGAAATTTGCCTGTGAACATGTGCATTCTGTATACAGTGTATGATATGATGTGAACGGTTGTACGTAGGTCAAGTAGGCCTATAAGAGCTGGGCGCTGATAACTCAGGACAAATTCTTCCACTACGCATGCCGAGGAGGTATTAGTCGTGTCATCAACGATGAAGGCTGCGGGTTGACAACGCTCTAAGCCGTGTCTAATACGTGCCCGCTTCTGTCAGTCTGCACCATCCACCAAGCCGAGTATAGAACATTTCCCCTATAGACATATTCCCCCTCCGGACGTTTTCCCTTCTAATCTAACGTGATACAGGGTTTTATTCGCGTCGCGTTGCAGGCCATGGAGAAATGTTCTAGGCTTTCGAAAACGAGTTGGGAAATGCCCGAGAGGGGAAAATGTCCGAGAGGAAATGTCAGGGGTTCAAACGTTTTGTCTGGGGGAAGCGGGGAGATGTCCGCCTCCAACCAAGCCGAATGTCTCTTCGCCAACAGCGATGCACAAATAAATCCCGGGCAAAGCCCGTCAGTTTAGCTGTGGAATGAATCCAATCCAGCATCGTTCGTCGTTCGTTGCCCGTCGGTCGGTTTATCACTGGCCAACATCCGTATAATACGGCTTAGAGTCTTAGAGGCACGTCTTTGCAGTGCCATTTGAACGCGCATGTTCATGCATGCTTCTACTACCAGAACGACAGTCTTCGTCGTGCCGTACAATCATTGTGCCGTTTCGAAAACAGTATAAGCTTAACTGGAAACCCATCTCGAAGCTACGAAGCGTCGCCTTCCGTATAGGATCACACAGTGATCGCACAGTCACGCGACGTAGGTGAACGCGCCAACGTACGGGACAGACGGACAGACAGACATCACTCGTAATACGGCTTATTAAGACGGCAGCCCTACAAACCGGTAATTAAGAGCCTCAGCAAATTCATCACAGCAACTACTCGCAGGTTTTGGGCAATCAGTCATAATCAGTGGCATTGGCTAAAACTTGGTTCATCGCTGGTGACAACTGAACACCGGGCGGTGACGTCATCATGCTGTGACATCATGTGTGACGTCATGCTGACGTCATGGTTGTGTGATAGATGTAATGTGAGTCGCGAAGAAAAAAGGGAAGGAGGCAAATCAGACGCTAATCTGACGCGATAATTCTCTCACTAACAACTCGGAGTCCCTCTTCGTCATCATCGCGTCGGCCCTCCCCACGACATCATAAAATTATTATAATATTGTATCCTGGTAATTATGTTCATTGAGTCGTCTGAACCGAACCGCATCAGTTTTTCACGGAAACTAACTGTGAAATACGCAAGTATTTAAAAAAAACACTAACAACACTTAGACTCGCTCGTCTCGTCATCATCGCCTTCGATCCAACGTCACAGGCGCCGCCCGAGTCGTCCGTCCCGCTGGATATAATAGCCGCCAAATCACCAACACAAGTCCCTCCTGGACAAGAGCCCCTGACAAAATTCCGAGGACAAAATTCTCCTCGAAACAAAACCATTTTGGACAAAATATTTCCCGAACATAATCCTCCGCGGACAAAAACCCAGTAAAGAAATCCTTTACTAGACAAAATCATCTTAGGGCAAAATCTTTTCAACAAATCCCCGGACACAATCTCCCCAGAAAAAAAGTTTTCCCAGGACAAAATCTCTTCGAACAAGATGAAAATCCCCGAACAGAATCCGTCCGACATTCGTCAATAACATGTGTTTATCGTATTTTTTCGTTACTTTTTTATCGCTGTTTTCATGCTTCGTACAGAAACAATGTTTAACCCTTTTCTACAAAAAATAAAACATAACTAACTCATTCTGAACCACCTCGTTGGGGCGCCATTCACCTTTGCTGGTAGCAGTAATGCTCTATCGTATCTGTTTTAGATGTGGCTTTAACGGGGGGGGGGAATTCTGTCTGGCGGCGATTTGTCTGAGAGGAGAACTTTGTCGCGTTTTCCGATTATCGCCAGTGTCACTGGCTGCCTTCACTTCTCGTCCACCGTCGGTCATAGACAACTGAATGAGTGATGAGTGATAGTTTTTACGACACATCAGAACAAACTACATTGCCATTCAGTACCGCCATAGGTCATAGACAACTATACCATCGACCCGACGTGATACAGGAAATGAGATCGACCCAGCGGGTCACGTGGTCGTGTTGGTCGTGCCAATGAGTAGTCGCTGACCCGTCGGACAGACAGGTTCGACAACGATGCGACATCACGTCCTGACTGACTCTGACTGACTGCTAAATTCCACACACACACCAATGGTTAACCCCTGCCGCAGACGTCATCTGTCGTAACATTTGCAAATACAGTAAGTTTTTGATTTTTTAACGGTCGCACTTATGGCAACTGTCTGTTGCCTGTCTGTAACGGATGTATTGTGGCTAAGCGGTGCCGGAAAACTGTTTGAAGAAGCAAATGAGGTTGCTGGACAGCTAGCCTGTAGTACCAAGTCGGAACCTTGTACAATTTCTCATTTCCCAAACTGGGTATATCTGCACCCAAATACTTAATTGCGAATTGCTTACTACTAGCCTAATATTTTGAGGGCATGCCTAGAAGTTAACCTTCGCAAATTATGTAGGCTTTCAGACGCAGACATTACGGTTCTTCCTAGCGATAGTTGGGTTTTTTGTCAACGTCTATAACCTGATCACGGAGTTGGCCGAAAGTCGGGTCTGTCACACTGTTTCTGGCAAAGCATTAACATGGGCTCATGTGTGCGTCTGCTAAGGTGCTAAGGGTTAAACGTGGCGCAGAAACGGCTATGGCGTCCTCGCGGTGTCACAGCCTCACACGCAGCGTGCATTAGCGGCGTCTGACGAAACATGGAAATGAGCGTCTACTTAGCCGAAACGCATCGCATCGCATTGACGTCGAATCAACGCCCAACAAACTTTCAAATAAAACTTTTAGCTCAACCTTTAGGGCGCGTACAGAGCGAACGAAATAAACTGGGATGAACTGAAATGAGATGAACTGAAACAACAAAACTGTGATACCATTTCAGTCCAGTTTACTTCGTTCGCTCTGTACGCGGCTTTATCCCTTTCGGTCTTTCTTAAGACGCCTACAGAAAACGTCACTAAACTGAACTAAACTGACACGGTTTATTTTTAACAAACTGACCAATGGGTGAACAGAACGAGCTCACTGGTCATTGGTTGACGTGTACGTGCACGTACGCGCGTAGTCACCGACGCCGTTAGACAATGCCTCAGTTCAGTTCAGTTACATCGCTTCGTACGCGCCTTTACACAGGCCTATGTCCTGGCACCAATATCTAAAAGCTGAGAGGCTAAACGATGTTCATAAATGACCCGTATTGTTATCCGTCGCTGCTATAGCTGTAGAAGCTTATTTTTTAAAATTTGAAATTTAAAAAATCTACTTTTTGTAGCATTACACAATTACAATGACATTTGAATGCCGGTTTAGAGTAGAAAGTGCACGAGAAGGTTTGCAACATACAAACTAGTAGTCTGTTCGGTTTAGCAAATTAAATGTGTTTACAAGAATGCGCTACATAAATTTATTTTTGACATTTAATTCACCGTTAGTGTATCTTTACACAACTTTACACAAAGAGAGCACTGTAAACAAACTTAACTGTTGTTTATTCGAAATAAACTTGCATATCTCTTTGTATAACATAGGTTTTAGTGTTTTTTTCCTGCAAATATATCGTAGTACGGCGTCAACGTATCATTCATAAACTGGAATGCATATTCGGGCGGTCTGAGCTAATTTATCTTCAGATGCACGTTCAGTAGTGCGAGCTAGCTGGCGATCGTCGACAGAATCGATACTATAGCGAATCGATGCACTGAGCGATGCGTTAGCGCAGCACGCTGTCTGTCGTTAATTCAATCGAATAAGACCGTAGCAGGAGTAGCAGTAGTAGCAGTATAGGGCTCTCGTGACGCAAGTGTGCGACAAACCGCCACGGTAACCCCTTCCCACGGCAAAACCCCCTGCTTCATTTTGGACTTTAAAGTGTGCCAGTCATCAGTGGCTTCTATCCTCCCAAATCTGGAATCAAAATCGGGCGCAACTTCCCTTCAGTTTTGAGCTGAGGTTCCCCCAATTTCTGACTCAAGTTTTCCCCTCCATTTTCGGCTTCTTTCCCCTCTCGAAAGAAAGTTTTGTTAAGGGTGTAGTTTGCCCAGTGAAAAATAACGAGGAAATAAAAAATAAAAAAATTTTTTGTTAAAGTTGCAGATTTTAAAAATGGGGAAAATAAAAAATAAAGATAACATTTTGTGTAGGGTGTAAATTGCCAAGTGAAAAATAGCGAAAGAAGTAAAAAAAATAGGGCAAAAAAGTTTTGTTTAAATGTAGTTTGCCTAGTGACAAATGCAGGAATACTCTTATAGTTAAGGTTATGTGTGTCTGTGATATGCTGTAGCCCAGTAACTGTTTTACATATTTTTGTTTTGTTATCTACCACATTATGTTGGTGAATAAAGATTATCAAAAATAGGAGAGAGCTTTGTTAAAAATGTAGTTTGCTTAGTGAAAAATATGGGGGGGCAAGTTTTGATCTACAACCTTATCAAAACTTTTCCCTCTATTTTTCACTGGGCGCAAGCTGTGCCTACCAAGTATAGGGATAGAAGCCACTGCCAGTCATGAGCAATTTGTCGGCGTAATGAAGCTCTAGAGGCAAGTTGATCACACAGGAACCAATCACCAGTAATAAAATGCTAAACTAGAAATCAGGGGGATCGCTGGAAGCAACATGTTTTCAATTTAGCGCACCAAAACAGATGGGGGTTTGTCCGATTTGTCATAGGGGGGTTTTGGCCTTCATGATGTAACACAGAGCTTCTTCTCAACTCGAAAAGAACCGACCTCGCAATGTTGACGGCAACAATTTTTCGTAGGCCTGTATCAAAATACAATCAACCAACGATCGACGGTTTCAGTAGATTTGCAGAAAACACGCGATCTCACGGCTCAAACAATAAAAAACACAAAACATTAGAAAAAGTTTTTACCAAAATTAAACGAAATTGCATTTGGCAATTACCAGCGTATGTATTCTTTCAGAATCACGATGACGTGCTTGCACGACTACAAAAACGGATAAATCTAAAATGTTTGAAACCACTCCCGCGTATACAGGGGACGAGACCCTTACGCCTGCTTTCCGCCCTCCTGACGAGCAATGTCAGGAAACTGTCTAAAATGGGTTAAAATTGTAGTTTTAAACGGAAGTAATGCTTTCTGGACACTTTTGGAAACGTACAGGTAAATTCTGAGATGTTTACCGAGAGCCCCCTTTCCCGCCTGCCCATTTTTACCCGCGATAGCAGAATGCTTCGCGCGTCTTAGCCATGGCCTGGGCGTCCGTTTGTTCGTCTGTCCGTCCGTCACAATTGTATCAAAACGGTGCAAGCTAGGATCACAAAATTTTAAATGTAATCTGACCCAAGGACTCTCGTTTTTTGCCACTAAATTTCATGCCGCTGGGTGAGGGGATTCCCTTCGAACGAGGGCGTCAAAGAAGGGTATCCCCCTAAAAGACGTTATTTTTGCCGCTACAGGCTTGTGTAGTGTGAAAACGGTTGCAGATAGATACAAACATGCTGCTTGTCATAACAAGCACTGGTGACAGGCTTTTTAGATTTATCAACATCAATGACCTTGAACGACCTTGAACTCTCAAAAGATGGGTTTTAATGAATTTTTCGCAATTTTTGGCTACAACGCACATTTCAAGAATGAATTGCGACGAAATACCTGAAAATAGACCAAAACAACCTGCATATAAAATTTTCAGCATTAAACGCAAATTTTAGCAGTCTAAGTGCCGAAGCTCTAGGTTCAAAAAAGACCTACTCACGCGATCGACAAAGAGAGGTACCCCTCAAAAAAGTGGTTATTTTACTGATATTGGCTCGTCTAGCATGAAAACAGTTGCAGATGGGCACAGGCATGCTGCATTAGTGACGATTTTTAGCGGTGTCAACATCGATGACCTTGAATGACACTGAATCCCCAAAATAGAAGTTTTTAGTGAATTTCTCGCGATTTTAGGCTGTGACACACATTTTAAAAATGAATTAAGACAAAATGGTTGGAGATAAACCTAGACAACCTGCGTATGAAATTTTTTAGCAAAGGACGTATATTTTTAACAGTCTAAAGTTTCGACTTCTTAAATTTAAGGAGTCTTCCGTAGAGCGGCCTCAAATTTGAGTACTCTTCCAAGACTCATTATTATTTTATTGCCGTAGGCCTACACTGATTGCCAAGGTGGCAGGACTGCTGCTATCGCGCCTCACGTGAGCTGTGCTCAAATTACTTGTCATAGGGCCTACTTGTTAACACGTTGTGGCTGAGCACGCAGTAGAACATTACTCAGACAACGTCTTCTTCGTTGCCGTCATCGTCGTTCGTCGCAAAGTTTCCGGCGATAGACTGCAGCAGTCGTAGCGTGCGGGAAAAACGAATGTGGATAGTACAGATACGATGATTATAGGACGATTCGTGCACTCAACGGGCTGATTTATTGGTTAATTATTGCAGCCAACAGATGACCTGACGTGCAAAATAAACTAACTAAGCCTGCGAAGACAGCTCAACTTAGAACTCACTGGCGATGTATGATGACGAAAACCAATTGTCATATCGAATATAATATATTTCCTGCTTTTACCTTACAAGGCGGGATTAGATCTGATCATAGGCTATACAGTGCGCAAATCGTCCCGCTACAACATCGAAAAAGGTGTGCAAAATGTCTCAATACCAACAAGCTTACGATTGACAACGGTTGAAAGGACGGATGATGCAATGCCGCGTTGTCTGCTCGGTTCGGTTGAGGTTGGACTCATTCGCTGTCCGACAACAACATTAGATGGAGGGGGAGATTAAATGAGACAGAACTGCGCATGCCCCGGACTTGATGGTTCGTTAAACAAACTTGCATCCCACGATGTTGCTGCGACTGCGTTACCATGACGACGCCTCATGACGTCATTCAACTTCGCAGTCATGCTAATGCCACTGATGCTGCTACGGCCAACAAGTCTGACATCAAAAATCACACTGAAAGCCGAGGTGCAGCGATGACAAAGTCAATATTCGGCCACGGTATCTTTGCAAACCAAATATCAAAAAAAATGAGCACATGTGACATTAATGGATCAAGAATAGTGCGATAATTATAACTTACTATACTAGTTACAACTGCATTTACTTAACACAAAAAAAGGACACATTCAGAATGGCTAAAACACTACAGTGACAGGTCGATTCTGTCGTGTTAGAAGGTTTAGAAGGTTTAGTTCGACACCGGCTCAAGAACGGATTAGCCTATCGCATAAATCCGCAACCGATATCCTTTCCCCCTCCTTCCGTCACCGCTAGTTCTAATGCTTGGTGCGTCGGACACGTTAGTAAGGTATTACGCTCTTAGCTAGGTTATTCACTACAAGTCGATGGACAATGATAGAGTTAGGCAGGGTTAAGGTTATTGATAGGGTTAGGATTAGGAATAGATAATTGCATCTTTGTTTTTGGCGGACTTTGGCTATGGCGGTAGGCTACTTATCTATTGTGGCCCCTGGTTATGGCAGACCGGAACTTGACCAGATTCGAACTAGTGCGGTCCCCCTTTTTATTGTGTGGCTATAATCCGAAGGTTTAAATGTCCGAAAGTGTATATTACAACATGCATTTTAACTAAATCTAACCCTAACCCTGACCCTAACCATATATCTAAGCTAACCCCGGTTGAGAAGAAATGTGGAGATTGAGTCAATGTCTGTAGAAGTACATGTATAAAAAACACGTAATTTGAGCAAAACTCATGAGACGCGCGACAGCTTTAGCAGTTCCTATTCGCAGGTTGCCTTTGTCTATCTCCACCCATTTTTACGTAATAGCTTACACTATGTGTGCCTCACAGCCGAAAATCGCAAAAAAACACTAAAACCCCTATTTTGAGGGTTCAAGGTCATTTAAGGTCATTGACGTTAACACCATTAAAAAGCTTGTCACTAGTTCTCGTTATGAAAAGCAGCACGTCTGCGTCTATCTGCAAGCGTTTTCACGCTATACAAGCCAATAGCGGTAAAATAACCACTTTTAGGGGGCACCCCTCTTTAACGGCCACCTGCGCAGGCCTTTTGAAACCTAAGGGGTCGAACCTTGCAGCAATAAAATCGGCGTTTTATGCTGAAAATTCTGTACGCAGGTTTTCTTGATCTATCTCCAGCCATTCCGGCGCAACTCACTGTTAAAATGTGTGTCGCTGCTCGAAATCGCGAAAAATTCACTAAACAGCTTATTTTGGGGTTCAAGGTTGTTCAAGGTAGTTCAAGGTCATCGATGTTGACACCTTATGAAGCTCGTCACTAGTGCTTGTTATGATAAGCAGCATGTCTGTACCTATCTGTAACCGTTTACACGCTATACGAGCCAATAACAGTAAAACAAGCACATTTTGGGGGTACCCTTCTTCCACGCCCCTGTTCGAGGGGAACCCCCTCACCCAGGGGCACGAAATTTTGTCACAATAAACTCGAGTCCTTGCGGCAATCCACAGTGAAGATTTCGTGATCCTAGCCTGCACCGTTTTGATAGGGCTGCAGAGTGTGACGGACACACACACAGACACACAGACAGACGCCTAGACGATGGCTAAGACACGCGAAGCATAACATGCTGTCGCGCGTAAAAACCTTAAAACTTTCAGCCTATAGAACCTTTAGATTATAGAACTTTTTCCCCCTTCAGACTAGTGACCAGTCACCAGTCTGGGGAAGGGCGGGGTGCTGATGTAGGTAAGAGAGGGTCCGGCATTAAGGGTCGATTAGGATCAGCAGTGGAGTCGTGCAAGGGGGTATGCGGCAATGCCTTCCCCAAACTTTGGGCTGTCGGAAAATTGTCGAAAGATCATCTTGTTGTGGGAAAACTTTTGTCCAAAAATGCAAAATTTGAAGCAGGTGACATTTGGCGGCAAAATTACAATTTTGAACACCTATGTCGCAAACTTGTACATGTAGCTGTGCGTCTGAATTTTGTCGGATATTTGCAACTTTCTTCTCTGCCTACTTTTTTCACCGACGACGTGCGCCAGTGAGAATCCGACAATCGTGGACAGGGTACATATAGAAAAGGACATATAGGACGAGCGAATGATCGAATCAACTCACGTACTCTTACCGCTTATCTACCAGCTACAGCGACCAGACCGACCAATGCATCAGCATGTAGCCACGTAAAGGCCTACGTATGGAAGAATGAGCGATTGAATTCATGGACTGAATACTGAGAGGAGCCGCAGCTTGCCAGACGACAGAACTTATGTAGGGGTGTAGGACTAACAAATTATGACGGAAAACGACCGAATCCTTGTCCATTAAAACAAGGCTTCTCACTTTTATACGATACGTTCACAACTTGATGGTACGGAACGGTCAGCTGGCCTCATAATTTCACAGTAGTCCAATAATTATTTTCATACTTATGAAATGTATCAGCAACGAATACAGTTCACACACATTGAGTATGCCTACAGAGCAGTTCATTACGGAGAAAAAAAAATTACGTAATAAAAATTTAAGAAAAAGTTAAAAATGACGAATAGGCTTAATTAAATTGCAAATGAAAGTTAGGGGATTATGGGCCTAAAATTCCAGCTGTAACAAGACCCTATTAGCGTTTCGTCAACACAATAAATTGCGCATTGCAAACAACGTTGTAGACTTTTCAAGGCAGCTGGGTGAGGCGTATGAAAAGTTAAATTGGCCGAATTTTTCTATCGCGTCAGAAGCTGTTGTGTGATTGCTGGCGACATCTGACGAATTGAAAATAAGAAATTCAACTAGATACATCTTTTACGTTGTTATTTAACACCTTTATTAATACACGTAACTACCACTTCAATTGGCCGACATTTTAAATATTTACTGTCAGCAGTTGCAAAACTGGACAAAAAGCTAGTATTTTGAACAGATATATTAGGCCCCGCCTAAATGTGTGTTATTTTAACCCAAATAATCATATACTGCGTTAAATAAAAATGTAATAATTTCGGTTGTTCCACTTTTCCCAGCTAGTGCAGAAACAGACATTCAGTGAGGAGTAAAATTAAATGGTCGTTTGATGGCCAGCGCCTTGCGTTGTGTTTTGCCTAGATGTCAGCCGAAGATCTTGTTTTACAACGCGCCGAATAGATGACCTTGAAAATGCTCTTCTCTCTATCGATTTCGCACAGACTTTTGTAGACGTGCAAAGTGCACAACACTTTAATGACTGCAGATGGGCTGATCCACAAGTTCCATGTATCCCGACGTGCGAATTGATCGCGGACGACCACTGAATTTCGGACGACCTGTCATGCCAGTGGCACCAACTTTCTTTAGCTGCCTGTTTACGCTTGTCCTGTCCCAATTCTTCCCTAAACATTTTTTCAACAAACGCTGTCAGCTTCATTTCTTCTGGTGACGTAAAACAATAATCAAGCGCACGATCAATCGTATTCGGTGATTCCTACGCACTGCTTTCAGGGCGTCTTAGGCATCGCAATTCTGTCTGTCCGTTTGTCCGTCCGTCTGTCTGTCACACGGATGGATCAGTCAAAAGCGGTGCAAGCTAGAATCACCAAATCTTCACCGTCGGCTGCCTGGAAGACTCTAGTTTTAGGAACCGTAAAACTCTTCCATAAATTCGAAGGGGGTCATTCCGAACAAGGGCGCTAAATGAAAGGGGTGGACAAAATATGCGAATTCTCGCGAATAAGTCGCTGTATCTCAGTAACGGTGCGAGATAGGGCCTAGGTTACTATTAACAAACGCTGTTATATTAATCACTAATAGAAAGTCGTACACTGGCTCTCGATTGGCGCCGAATTCAATGACCTTGAATGACCTTAAAAGCCAAAATAGAGGGTCTTATGGACTTTTTGGCGATTTCGGGCTGCGACACAAGTCTATTTCATTTACAAGATGGCGCCACGGAACTATCGTTATGCCATACAGATGAGAATTTGGTATTTGTATATTAACTTAGTGTAAACACCCAAATTTTCAGCTAAACTACTAAACCGGAAATGACATAGGCTTTCGCGCGTCTCGTGAGCATTAGCTCAAGTTTCTTGTTTTTAATCCCGCACTTAACGAAGTTGTAAATCGTCATTTATTACAGTCATTGTCATTCGTTAAATGGCGCAACTTTTCTTCTGAATTTGATTTAAATAATTTATGACTTAACGTAAAAAATAACGTTTTGCTTTGTGCCAAACCGTAATGTAAGGTGGTCCCGTTTTTTAGTTTATCGTGTAGGCATGGATTATGGAGAGCCTAACTACGGCGATTAGGCCTATATGAATCCACGAATAGGCTTAGTGCATGCGGCGTGTACAGGGTGTGGCAAAAAAGTAGCTCCCTAAAGTTTTTGATGTTTTTCAGCAACCGCTTGGAATTTTAATTTAAAATTTTACACATTTATTTGCTGAAACCTGCTACATTACCGTCTCTACTTCTATTTATCTGTCTCTCTGTTCCTTACAAGCTACATGTACTAAGTCCAAAAAACGTCAAAAACCTACATTAATGTACATTAATGTACATTAATTAAACCTACATTAATTAATAGGCCTATAAATCACAAACGCTAAAACCTGCGGAAATTTGGTGCGCACGTTGCGATGGCAGGAATACAGTACACTACTACTATTTTCGCCTTTTGTTGCACTTACATTTTTGGAGTTAATTCGGGTTAATTAACCAGTTCCCCAAACAAATTTTCTACAGTTTAGATGAACTTTCTGTCATTCAGCTAAGAGCGTCGAGACACTGAAGAAACTGAAGAAACCGTAACCCTAAAACACCAAAATTAAATTGTGTTCATTAACTGCAATGACAAAGCAACTATAACAAAATACTTTATATTTTTATTATGTTACCAAATGAACTGAATGAAGTAAAAGAAGAAAAAGATGACGATGAACTGTTGTGGTTTTCCGATGTATAAACGGGAATCGTACATTGAACAATTGCTCAACGTAGAACTGAGAAGGTGGGAAAACTCTACTTCCCTTTACACGCGCGACAGCAGCGACTGCTGTAGCGCGTCTTAGACATCGCAATTCAGTCTGTCCGTCAGTCTGTCAGTCCGTCACACCTTCAGTCAAAAACGGTGCAAGCTAGAATCACCGAATATTTACAGTCGGCTGCCTGAAAGACTCTAGTTTCAGGATTCGTAAAGCTGTTCCATGAATACGAAAGGGGTCATGCCGAGCGAGAACGTTAAATGAGAGAGGAGTGGAAAAATTTGCGAGTTTTAGCCAATAAGTCGCTATATCTCACAAACGGTGCAAAACAGGGCGTAGGTTACTATTAATTACTAATAGGAAGTCGTACGCTGGCTTTTGATTGGCACTGAAATCAATGACCTTGGATGACCTTGAACGCCAAAATAGAGAGTTTTATGGATTTTTGACGATTTAGGGCAGCGAAACACATTTTAAGAGCTAATTGTGCCAAAATCACTACAGAGAGACCAGTACAACTTGGGAATGAAATTTTCAGCATTAAACGTAGACTTAAACGGTCCAACTTTCGACCCCGTAGGTTCAACGTGGCCTGCGCACGAGGGCATCAAAGATAGGTACATCCTAAAAAGTCGTTATTTTACCACTATATCGGCTGGGCGAGACCGGTCATGCCCTCTGTCGAGTGCAAATAAAACGCTATAGATACTAGCCTTCATAAACATCGTGTCGAATGTCAACTGCTGGGATACTTGAGCTTAGATTTTGTTCGCAGTGAGCCTTCAAACATGCACCGCTGTCGCGCGTTCCCCTTTGCGTTAGCTGGACTTTCTTGTCTTTCATCTTTTCCCCGTTATTTGCTTTCCGTCCCTTTTCTTTTCTCTCCTTTTCTTTTTCGTCGCCGTTCCCTTAGAAGTAGGTCGTTTTAAACACAAGTAGAGGGTCTAAAGAGCGCTGTAAGCTTCCCCAGCAAAGTCTACAAGGGACGGAAATCGAGTTTGGTGCATTTCAGTCTAAAAATCTGGCATCTGGTATCGCCAATTTTTGTAGCTAAACAATTGATTTCAGTACGCAATTAACGCTTTGACGCTTTCCAAGTGCGGCCACTGTACACAGACTGAAAATAGGAGTTGGGAGAACGCAGTGCCCCAGAATTCCCCTTACTTTGACCAATGCACTGAACTGTTCGCGTGTTTTCTCCCACTTTAGTTAGTCGACAGTTGTCGCCGCTGTCTTCCATCAAAACATAAACGGATATGCGTATAGTAGCAACTCTTAGTCTAATCCTTCATTCGTGCCAAGCAGTGTTTGCGCGTTCAGCCGACACACGTAACTGACAGGCGAATTTAAGCCGACTAAATCACAACTACACGCGAAGCTGCTAATCGCATAGGCCTACGTAATTGGCGAGAATTTATCTACAGAATTTAGACCATAGGATACGCAGCAGATATTGTCACGTCAGCAAATAAATAAATAGGCCTAATGGAAGCCCGTCATGCAGAAATAAATTGGGAGATTGGCCACAGTCGAAACATCATCAAGTGTTACTACGTTGGACCACCTACCACGCTTGCAGGGCGGTCGCACCGTCGTGTTTTAAGCAGGATTTCCACTCAACGCAACGCATGCAACGCAACGGACGCAACAAACGCAACGACCGACGACACTCTGTCGTTTGTAATTAATATTAAATTGTTATGATTTATTTTTGTTCATTTACTATATTCGTAGCAGATGATTAGAATTCATTTTGTTGCGCGGCATTCAATTGCAAAAGCAGACGACCGACCAGCAAAGGCGATTGCATAAAATTATTAGGACAGCCGTTGCGTCAACTACGTCAGCTACGATTGTTGCGTACTTTCTCGCGTGCGTTGCGAGCGTTGCGTTAAGTGGAAAGCGTGCTTTATACGTCGGTGATGGTTTTGTCAGTCGTCTGCGGCAAAGACAACGCTTTCGTGTTTCTACTCGCGGCAAAAGTTGCGGTGGCGTCGCCGTTGACTACGCCTGCGCTAGAATTAGAGACAGATAAAGTAAAGCCCTCCCCACCGCCGCCGGTGCGCAGTAGGCGGCCGGACATTTCGTCACAACCTCGGGTGACTTCAATGGCCGCGCGGGTCACGCCCTGTTGCTGCTCTCTGGCAGGTCGCTTGCGGTCCGCTAGCCCGGTGAGCAGACTGGACAGTTCTGCCGGTCGTGTTGGGGCACGTGACAAGAAGTCGTGTGGCAGAACGACTCCGAGCGGTCTGAAGACGACGTCGCATTCGTCTCGCATGTATGACTCAGCAGTCACTCGACGACGAACGAAGTTTGTCAGTAACGACGACAGCTGAGCAGCTCCGGCTGCCGGCGGAGAACGTTCTGCGGCGAAACAACCGGAAGTACGGAGTTCCGTTGCGCAGGCGCAGTAGCTGCGCAGCGTGTCGACCGACGCGAGACGACGTAACGGACTGTAGACACGATGTATATCATCGTACCGAACCGTCACCTGTGTAATACATGCACAACCGATATCATTACACCAAGCACACTGTGCCACGAAAACAGAATTCCTGGATTTGGTACACTCGTTGGTCAAGTTTAATGACGCCACGTTGGACTTAAGATCGCGAGGCCGTGGGTTCCACTCCCGGTCGGGTCGCTGTCAAGTGGTTAATACCTGGACGGGAAACTGTCTGCGGACAGGTAAACCATCGCTGTATATCACCGACACGAAGATCAACTCAACTTTCCATCCTTTTAGGGTAGATTAATCGAGTACCGGCCTGTCTGGCTGCGGTTAAGGCGGGGCGCGTTCACCCGCGTTGGGTGGCACCGTGGCAGATAACACTGTGTGATCCTAAACGGCAGGTGGCACTACGCAGCTTCGTGCATGATAAGTCACCATTAAGAGCTGCTATAGACCACCTTTAACCTTTAAGCTTTAAGACACAAAAGACCATCATCATTCATCAGACCTCCTCTGGGAAGGATGCCTCGTCCTCGGAGTTGAGTCTGTAGCAGGCGTTGACGTGATCGGTCTCGATCATCTGCGCGCGGTACCCGTAGCGCATCGGTTCACAGCGCGACGACGTGTGGAACGTCCACGGCGCGGGTGACGTCAGCGGCCAACACGTCGTTCCGTCGTCACTCGCCTCAGAGCTGCAGCCGGCGCCAACACTGGAACTGAGTGAGACGCGACCTGACGAGCGTGCTGGACTCGCCTGTAAACCACTGCTACCACCAGCGCTACCGTTGGACACCGTCAGTTCGCGTCTGAGCGCCGGTCTCTTGAAGACCTCATGCAAGTTCCACTTGAGTTCCCGGCTGCCGATGAAGACCGAGACGACTGCTGCGGCGGCGGGCGGCGGTCTACCGCGAATCACGCCGCGTACCAGTGCCCCGTGGTCCAGTGTTCGACTGCGGCGCCGGGTCGCCTGCAAGATACAGTCCACGGCATGTCTGGCCAACATGCGCACAGCTACCGGCTCGTTGATGAGTGACAGCTGGTACTCAAACATACGCCCGACCTCGGCGGCTGCTTGACGAGCCATGTCACCGGCGAGATCGCGCGCTACTGACAGACGTCGCTCTACGGCCGTCGAACCTTCCTGCTTCAGACTCTGTACGGACGCGTATCTGAAGAACAAGCAGCACGCGTACTGTAGCCGTTTGTGATTTACTCGACACCTCATCGCACTTCATATTAATCAGTTAGTCAATCAATTAATCAAAACACATTTGCATAGCGGCATATGTCGCGAACGAATCAGAGGCGCAAGTTATCTACAGAGTGAGTATGCCAGTGAAAGACGTTTGAAAATCGCTTAATATTTGGAGAAGAGATGAAAATGACAAAACGCGATACACTAACTAATAGGCCGCAATGTGGGTGATGCCTAGCTTGTCACTACGGCCTCCTAACTCGAAAAAATCCGGAAAACAAAAACGAATGAAATCGCTAGGCAAAGCACGAGTGCTCGATGTGCCAATTTCAGCTGCAAGATTCAAATATCAAACTTACAGGACGTTCTTTCAAAACCTCCAGAAATGGCGCATACGTATCACGCGTAAATCCTTACTTAAGGCGTGTTTCATTTCCACAACAATAAAATGATGTAAAATAAAACAAACTTTGACCAACGGATTTCAGTTCAGTTCATTTCATATCATTTCTGTCGCTGCCAATACGCCTTTACACTTGCGGCAGCAAGCGGACCAGGGTAACCAGGCGCAGTGCAGTGTACGGGTACACATTGGTGTGCAGTGGGCACTAAGCGGACGGTCGCATACATGTCGGCACTTGGCGTGGCAACATGTTTGACGATGTTTTACTGGAAACGTTTTTATTCGTGTGCTGTATTTTATGTTTATCCATCTGTCGGCCTGTGCATTTGTTCTTACTGACTGCGTTTCAGCAGGATAAAGAAGAGAATAAAACTAGAGCGTCATATGAAACCTATTTGCCTGTACAAAATCGACGACAATATAACATGCCAGGCTCGTATATTCTATATAAAATGTTAGAAATCAAGTCAACACGACGTAGAAAAGAACGCCGAAAGCGAGAGAGATGACAAGCTTTTCCGTTAGTAGTTGAGCTACCGCCTTGCACGTCTTGCTCGTGTAAACTTCTTTGCTGCAAAGTGCAAACTGTTGATGGTTGATGTGTTTACTGAAGCCCAAATTCCATTACGCCGACTTTGCGACCGACTTTGCGACAAAGCAGCACAAAGCACAAATCACGTTGCCGACTTTTATGATTTGTGTCTCAGACTTTCCCCGCGGGAAAGTTTCGGTGAAAGTCGGCGTAATGGAATTTGGGCTTGAGCAACTAAATGATCGAACAATTGCCTGGCCGGGTCCATGGTGAGAAAGTACTCTCGGTCCTCAGGTCTGGTCGAACCGTCACTGGCAGTCAGTAGGTCCACGGGTATAGCGTCTGACTCGAGGTACTGCAGCAGTGAGACGGCTTGATTGGCACGGTCAGGGCGCGTGGCCACAGACACTGCTGCCAGCTGATTGAGCGGTGCCAGACATTGGAAAGCGTCACAGAACACGCTGACAAAGTTGCGCTCGAAGTCGGCGACTTTGCGTCTCACCGTCGCAGTGTCCGGAAATTCGTCCGCCGTCACCGCTATACATTATACAGCCAGCCACAGAATAAGTTTGCTACCTAGTAATAATAATAATAATAATAACAATAATACCCCACACAGACATCTTTTTCCCCAGTTGTTATCGAGACAGCAGGCTCGTCGGGTCATCAAGCCATAAAGCTGGTGCAAGAGATCGGAAAACGAATCACTGATACTACTGAGGACAGTAGGGAAACAACTTCCCTGTTCCAGAGGCTGTCTATGTCTCTGTAAAGGGTTCAACGCAGTCTCATACTTAGGCAAAAATTGTGAAAATCGGCTAACCTTTGATAAAGTTATCATCAACTATGTATTATAACCTATCACGTTCTATGGCCCTGCCCGGTATAGCCTACGTACCCTACCTTTGAAAGCACTGATGCTGGCGACGGAGCTGCGTGCCGATGTTTTACGTGACGCCGCTCGGCTGCTACGTCCTGTACCGCTGACTGAATCGTGTGCCAATGATGTCTGTAGATCGCTGGCAACGCTGCGGTTGAGTTCCATGCCGCGTGGCAGCGACTGCGCACGCCGGCGCTCATCAAGCATTGCTAGCGTCTCGGTGCTGCGCTTGTAGACGCGTACTTGCAGCGGCGGCGGCGGCTGTACGTCGGTGTAACTTGACATGCGGTGTGACTGACTCAGAGCGTCGCGACTGCCGCTCTCGCTCGCCTTCAGATCACTGCACACATTCACGACGACATATGTAACGCTGCTTACCAATCCCCACTTAAAGCCACCGCACAAGGAAAAAAAACAAGGACCAATTCGGTAAATGGCGCAACTGACTTCCTCGTTTGCATTCGCCAGGTGGCAGCATAGAAATAAGGCTATGCTGCTATTTGCCATTGCATTTTTGGCCGGGGTTTGACACCCAAATCGTTATTGTTTGCGCTGGGAGTCACGGACCACATCGTGTCGCAATAGGCGGGAAAGATCCGCCGCTTAATAATATAAACTCTTGTGAATAATGACAACGATCAAAGTGATTTGGCAAAATGCGGAATCGCTACTACTCTGTTATATTCGCCACAGTGCAAAAAGTTGTTTAATCAATCAATAAAATAATGCGATTGAACGACGATCGAACAATTCGTAGAAAAAAGTCAACAACAAACTAATGTACACACGTTAAGGTTTCGCGCCGAAAACAAAACTGTTCGAAAGTTGTGTAGTTTGGAGAAAGAAGAGAAACAAGAATTAACCTGTATGATCGGTAGATTTTGACGTTGAGTTTTATCGGCGGTGGTTGATCAACCACATCGTTTCTCTGACGAAGCTGTGGGTCGGCGACCTGTCCTGACCTTTGGACCACCTGGAGGTCAGGACACGAGTTCAGTTTGCTATAGTTGGTCGTCCGACCATTGCCACCTGCATGGTCAACGATAGTTTATTTGACAGTTTATTTCCCAAAACACACAAGTATATAGTAACAAAACAATACTTGATACTCGTAACATAAGAGGGTTGCCAGACGGGTACATCCCATCAATCTAGTTAAAGAGTTTAATTAGTTTATTTTAGTTGCATCAACGGTTTAATCAAAAAATTATAGTTTCGTTAAAACAGTAGTTTAATTATTAAACTTTAGTTAGCGACTAAATAATTTAATTTTGAAATGTTATTGTTATTTTTAAAAACTTAAATCACTGGTACAATTTTTGACTCTCAGATATTATTCGTACGCTGTGACGTTATATACTTACATCCTAAGCAGGTGTGTACAAAATGTTTAGACAGTTAACTAAATGCAACCAATATCAACACTACTGCAGGGCGACAAATTTTAATGTATCGTCGCACGTGTCGGCAACGTTGCATCATCAATGTACCTCAAAATAATTCCGAATTAGTTAAAAGAAAAAGTTTAATTAAAAATTATTAGTTCAACTAACTAGGCCTATTACCAAAGTAGTTGCTATATAGCTAACAGATTGAGAAAATTTATTTAGTTGAAATTCAGTTATTGTTTAATTAATTTCAATTAATTTTTGTAGTCAAGGAAGACAACAAAAATTACAGAATTCAACTAGAAATTTGGGGCAAAGCCCAACGTGAGTCCGCCAGGCGCCCTAAGTCCGATTGAGGGAAATTAGAGGAAGGAGGTAAAATTTTCTAGGCACCAAAGTCACGTGGCCCGAACTCAAATGCATTGGTATACGCCGAACGCGCATTGTCGACTTAGGGTAGGTCAACATGAACGCTTATAACTTTGTTCGTAGTGGACCGAATTTCACAAAA
>Ga0056128_1000717_pt1 | contig 32445 bp, 18 predicted proteins | sample WorMetLIZISLAND2_FD_71113 | JGI IMG/M metagenome (GOLD analysis project Ga0056128, IMG submission 71113) | Marine gutless worms symbiont microbial communities from Max Planck institute for Marine Microbiology, Germany - Olavius geniculatus... ...
AAACAAGTCCGGTGAAGATCGGTCCAGTAACCTTGGAGATCTAGATGTGAGTTTGTACCCACCGAAAGCGCATTTTTCGGAAGAACATATTTCGGCCCCTAGGGGGTGCTGCGCCCCCAAGTTTTTACACGCGCTAGAGAATCACCAAGTCTTACTAGCGCACCCCCACCGGGGACGGGGCCCCCCTTACAACTTTTTTCAAAAAGGGGTAAAAAATTGGCTTAAAATGCAATAGATGAGCCCTTATAACTTGGGAGTCAGGAGGTGTAGAAAGATGAAACTTTGTCACCTGACGCAGCTCTAGGTTGGGGTGTTAATGCAAGAACGAAATTTGGGGGCACCGCCCCCCCCTTAAAATTTGAAAGGGCAAAAAACGTCCAAAATTTAGTACGTTTTACGACAACTATTGAGTTTGACCGCGAATATCTCTAAACTGGATAGAGATATCGACAAGCGGTAAACGGCGTTATCAAACGCGGTTAATTCCGCGTTGAACACAAAAAATTGTGTAAACTTCGGTCTTTTACGAACCAAGTTATAAGGGCTCTTTTTGACCTACCCTAAGTCGAATATTTCGGAAGATTATATTTCGGCCCCTAGGGGGTGCTGCGCCCCCAAATTTGTACGCGCGCTAGAAAATGACTAAATCTTACTTGTGTACCCCCCACCGGGGACTGGGGCCCCCCTTACTATTTTTTTCAAAGGGGGGGTCAAAAATTGGCTTAAATTGCAATAAATGAGCTCTTATAACTTGGGAGTTAGGGGGTGTAGCCTGACGAAACTTTGACACTTGACGCGGCTCTAGGTGGGGGTGTTAACGCAAGTACAACTTTTGGGGGCACCGCCCCCCTCAAAATTTGGTAGGGCAAAAAACGTGCAAAAATCGGTGCGATTTACGACAACTTTTGAGTTTGAGCGCAAATATCTCTGGAACCGATGAAGATAGCGACAAAGTGTAAACGGCGTTGACGAGAACGATCTTTTGGGCGTTGAACAAAAAAAATCTGTGAAATTCGGTCCACTACGAACAAAGTTATAAGCGCTCATGTTGACCTACCCTAGGTCGACAATGCACGTTCGGCGTATGCCAATGCATTTGAGTTCGGGCCACGTGACTTTGATGCCTTGGAAATTCCCCCCTCTTAACTTTTCCCCCTTAATTTCCCCCAGTTGGACTTAGGACGCCGGGCAGCCTCACGTTGGGCTTTGCCCCAAATTTCTAGTAGTAATATTGTAGTTTTCCACGGCTTTTCCACTGCCGTTCTCTACATCTCTTTGACCACGGGCCACCATCGGTGCAGTATTGCCGGGATCGATAGCGGTAACTATATATGCGATTTCTCATGGCGGGTATGGATCCCCAAAGTACACAGGTTTAGGGCCTACCTACTAATGCGAGGTACCACGAATGACCGTAGATGATAAAGTGAAGACGATGTTCTTGAGGACGGTAAACGGGAACTTACAATATAGGAGCGGGACTTTTATTCTGTCTCTAATCGGGTGATACACAATCGATCCTAATAACTATGGGACGGTAGCGGGGATATACGCAGATATCCACCAGCTACTACTAATACGAGCGGTACAGGTATCTCTTCTTATTCAGGGTCGGGCGGATCTCTTTCCAGTGTCGGCGGTAACCGTTCCCTCTTCGGATGTCGGTAGCGGCCGATACTGGACTCTATATCGGTACCGTTCCCCATTCCTATATTTCTGTGGATTGGTACCGTTTCCCGGTACTTTTTTCGTATGGAGAAGTACCTCCTTTTTGGCGGAAAGTCCCTTTTGAGTAAGGAGTCCTTTTTCCTTTTTAGGACTTTAGTAGGCGCAATTATGAGAATTTATTTTAGAACGTACGATGTTTGGACCGAGTGACCGCGTTACTAGTACGACGATCGCTGATGTGGGTCCATGCCCCTCCGGCCACGACGCTACTGTTTACAGATGCGTAGTGAACTGGATAGAGCGTTGTTGGTTGACCTCCATGTCTGCAGGGTACGCGTCATCAGTTGCACTGCTGTGAGGACAAGGCAACGTTGAACCACGGGACAATTGCATTCCCATCACCCAATCGTTACTCGGGTGCTTGACCTTGGCCATTCTGTCGTCACGTATTTTGGTTGATCCGCCTCCGTTGTCGCCACTTGGCGGACAGGGCAACTCGTCGCTATCTGCTGTCCGAAGAGACCTATGGACAGATACAAACATCACAGCGCTACGACTTTGTAGATCATACCCTGTCTTAGTCTTATGGCAAAGGTGTACGCCGTCCACCTGTCCAATCACCAGTGTGAAAATTGCAGGGATCCTCGAGCTAGATTTGGGCCTTTGTGTGAAGAAAAGAAATAGAGAAGAAAAGAGGGGAAAAGAATAATGGTAATAATGGCGAAAATGCGTGACGTATGTACATACCGATATCGGAAGCGGTAGACGAGGCAGGCGGCAACTGCGACGAATACAAAGACGAGTGACGTGACGAAGGCACGCACCGTGCTGGGTCGGTATTTATTCCACGCGTTCTCAAAAAACGGACCTCCGACGTTGAGACCTGTATATGCGGCACTCGCGATATACAGAAACATGTAGGCTTACATGTTTCATCGCGTTCTAGACTCTAGAGTATATTATGTAGGCCTACTAAATACCGCACTGTTAGAATTGGTAAGCTAGTACGCAGTGCAAGCTAGGCCTATGCCGATTGCAGATTAGCGGTTCAGAATCATCTCCGTTTATTTTTCGTCTTTAAATAACTTAGTTAAAATTATTTTGTTAGTATGGCACGAAGCGCCTCTTCGTCCTGAGTCTAAGGGTAAAAACTGCGTTTAAATCCGTTAAAAAACGCCGAAGATAATATTACGTTGTATAGGTATCGATCTATGTTTGTATGTAAGCCTGTGTTCTGTTAATTACGTTAAGTTAGTTTATTTAGACTTCACCCATCGCAAACCCTATAAATACCGAGGCTCGCGTCGTTTCGCTCGCATTCTGCTTGAGTGCTCACTCACTGCGGACGTATTCGATCTTTGTCCGAAAACCACGGAAGTCTTATCCTTGTCGTAGGACTGTCGCAAGACGAGCGAAGCAGGAAGACTTGCTTCGTCACTCCGCTTTCCCTTGAGAGAACGAAAACTATGGGTTCGTCATTTGGCTTTCTCGTCATTGCTTCGGGCCTCGAAAACGAAGTCTCTCGTGATAAAGATGTTAAATTTGGGCCTCGGTCAGGACTGTCACTTTTCTCGAGACAAACACATTAGCTCCATTTGCAAATCTGCTTAATATCACATTCGCTCACTTCGCCATATTCGTTCGGCTATCACTGATGATATGGCCAAGTCTCTCGCCTCTTTCCTGGTTTGCTGCTGCCTAGACTATGCTAATTATTTTTTTCTTCGGCACCACTAAGAAAAAAATCAGTCGTCTTCGGCGCGTCCAAAACACACTTGCTAGAGTTGTTGCCAGTCACGCTCTTTCTCGTGGTACTCACTCATTTGATATTATGCAGGATCTGCATTGGCTTTCAATTGATCAACCCACTGCATTTAAACTTGCCATCTTGACGTACAACATTCTCATCTTCTCTGAACCTGCTTATTTACGTTCTCTGCTCATTTATCACACCCCCACACGTTTTCTGCGTTCTGCCAACACCAATTTGCTGTCGGTTCCACGTGTCAGCGCAGCCTTTGCCTCCTGCGGTTTTAGCACTGCAGCCCCCACAGTCTGGAACTCACTACCTTCGGCGCGGATGCTAATCCGTAGTTCTACCTCTGCAGACACTTTCTGTCGCCTCCTTAAAGCTCACTGCTTCCAGCAGGCCTACTGATCCCCTAGCGGCTCAGCTAAGTGCCTCAGATTCGGCCACTGGCTGACATTGTGCACTCAAAATTTGCACTTACTTATTTACTTACTTAATTCATCGAAGAGGAAACCGGTGGGATTTACACGTTCGAAAGTTAAGAAAAGCAGTACCAGTGCGAGCTGCGTGCGGCTTAAGCGAGTGTAAAGGCGCGTACAAAGGGACATAACTGAACGGAACTGAACTGACCAATGGCAAATGCAGTAAGGCGACAAACTACAGACCTGGACGCAGGACAAGCCAGCGCAACTTCGAGTCATCATGGTAACGCAGAAGACACTGGAACACGCCCAGCTCAGCACGACTGACATTGACTATTTTCAGCGTCCAGCCCTCGTCAACCAGCTGCAAACGACCTTCTCTTGCTTCAGAGTTGCCGCGCAGCATGCTGAGATCAGGCAGCATCCATGACACAACTTTGACGCCGTTCGCCTGTAAAACAGCATTTGCAATTATGAATGGCTTTGAAGATTCTAACTACGGAAATTGCTTGGTTGTATCCAATACAAGGCAGAGGTGACACAAAGTGAAATTATCATTTAAGGGCAGATTTAATACCGCAGTAAGAAAAAAATAGTTTTCACCTTCACCTTCCAAATATAGTGTAGATGCTTTTGGAAATATCGCACTGAGAAAGTAATGGAATAACTTATGTTTCGATGTAGTTGGAAGTAATTTAGTCTTACATTTTAAAAAGGTTTCCGACATGTGCGTGAAAGATAGAGTGTACATCTACGACATCGTCGAAATTGCAGAATCATGTGCACGCGGCATTAAACGGCATTAGAGATGTGCAGAAATGAAATTCTTTTTGAATACCGGTAAGCCTATATTGCGTTGTCGGAAGAAAACTGGTAAATAAGAATGTCAAGCAAAAAGAAATATAGTTACTAAAAACGAAAATATAAATTATTTAGGCCTACAAGCACACAAAATACCGGACTAAAGCCTGCCCGCTTCGGCCTTCATTTTTCAACCATCATGCAGACAAATCGACAAAATGGCAAATATCCTTAATTTAATATTCGACAGCTGACAACCTATAAAAACTGCAAAAATCGTTTACAAAATTAACCACTAATAAAATTCTTATCGTTAAATTTTTGACTAAAGTCAAGTCAATAAAAATGGCATCACGATAAGAATCCTGAAATCATTTCTCCAAATTTGTTTTGCCTGTAAGACACATTTCTAAAATCACTCAATAATTGTGTTTCGGTGCATTTGTGAGAACTTGCTCAATAACTGGACAATTTGCATTTTCTTTGGCAATTATCACTGTTTGCTTTTAGTCGAAATTAGCGATTGATTAATGTTAATTTTTCTTAAAATTAACTATTAAAAAGCAATTATTACCAATTTTAGTTCAATGCCATTTAGGCTTTTAAAATTTTCTGAAATTTTTTACTGGATCCTGAAAATATTTTTTACAGTTTTTATTTTGTTTTCAAAAATTCTAGTCTGCTATTCCACACTGTGTCTACAAAAAAGGCCCCAAACATTTTTTGGCAAAAAACAAGCGGAACCTACACTTATTTCAATAATTTTTTTTAAATACAATGTGATATTTATTTGAGTCACCAACGCAATTTTTAGGAATTTGTCATATTGCTTAAATATTTTTATTTTTACGCGCGAAAGCAGGTACTGCTGTAGCGCGTCTTAGCCATCGCAATTCTGTCCGTCCGTCTGCCTGTCCGTCAGTCACACGGGTGGATCAATGAAAAAAACGTTGCAAGCTAGGATCACCAAATTTTCACCGTCGGCTGCCTGAAAGACTCTGGTTTCAGGAGCCGTAAAGCTTTTCCATAACTTCGAAAGGGGTCACCCCGAGCGAGAGCGCTAAATGAGAGGGGGTAGGGAAAACTTGCGATTTTTGGCCAATAAGTCACTGTATCTCTGAAACGGTGCAAGATAGGGCCGAGGTTACTAGGCCTATTAATCACAAAAAGAAGTCTTATATGCGCTCTCGATTGACACCAAAAGCAATGACCTTGGATAATTTTAAACACTGAGATAGAGGTTTTTATGGATTTTTGGCGAATTTGGGCTGCGAAACACATTTCAAAAGCGAATTGCGCCGAAATCAATAGAGATAAGCAAGGATAACCTGCGTATGAAATTTTCAGCATTGAACGTAGATTTTCACGGTCCAAGCATCGATTTTCTACGTTCAAGGAAACGTGCGCACGAGGGCATCAAAGGGCGATAACACCGTAAAAGTCGTTATTTTACCGATGTTGACGAGTCTTCCATGATAACGGTTGCAGATAGGCATTGGCATACTGCCTATCACGACAAGCACTAGTGACGAGTTTTTTAGTCGTATCAACATCGATGACTTTGAAAGACAATGAACTCCTAACATAAGGGGTTTTATTGATTTCTGCGATTCGGCGGCGGCGCACAATTCAAGAGTGAATTGCGACGAAATGGCTGGAGATAGACTAAGCCAATTTGCGAACAGGAAATGCTATAGGCTTTCGCGCGTTTTGTGAGCAGTAACTCACATTTCTTGTTTTACAAAGTGGAAAACAGATGTGCGTTTCCAGCACGATTTATTGGCCGATTGCGAGAGTAATGTTATTTTTTGTTGATAAACAAACATAATAGTGACAAAAGAAGGTCGCTGTTTAACTAAAATACTCAAAATTTAAAAAAAGGTTTTGGTGCTGAAAAATTATCTGAATCGCTGAGAAAAAAATGGTCTTTTGCTTTGTGATACACGTGGACTGTTTCGATCGAAATTAGCTGCATTTCATAACTCTTGGCGCTCGGCAGCGTTATTTAAAATTTGATATGTCCGCAAAGATAAGATAGATTTCTGTGAAACTAAAATGTAGTGTTCTGAACGAATGCCGTTTTATACGTGCAAAATTGTATTTAAATTGATGCATGTTTTCGCTCGTTATTACCTCCGCCAAAGAGGTAATGTTTTTGCCGGTTTTTGTTTGTTTGTTTGTTTGTTTGTCTGTTTGTGAGTCTGCAAGATAACTCGAAAAGTTATGGACGGATCTTTCTGAAATTTAGAGGGTATGTCGGGCATGGCATAAACTACCAGTGATTTAATTTTGGGTGTGATCCGGCAGGAATCCTGGATTCTGGATCAGTTTGAAATTTTCGTTACCACTGCGTTAAAGGGGGCATAAGGGAACCGCTGGCAAAGCGAAGATGGTGACGCCACCTAGCGAATAGCTTTGCCTTGGCGGAGGTACATGCGGGCTATGACTGCTTTCTAGTTGCAAAATGTTTAGGGGGCACTTCTTGTGGACTCAGTGTACATTATCTTTGTTTTAGTTTTCACGTGTACTATTTAGTGTATCAACTTGTTTTATGAGTTGTTGTGTAATACACTTTATGATATAAAAATTAAAATACAATTTTTCCGCTTTCTTTGTCTCTACTTTTGGCCGGCTGCAAACGGAAGCACATTAATGTTTAGGCCTTACCTGCAGGTCGGCCTGTTGGTACTGGGTGGAGTTACTGCAATGCAGTTGGACGGTGACGCCAAGAGACGAGACTCGCTCATTGTGGATGTTGCTGCGTGCATCAGTCCTTGGCTTTAAGCCGCAGAGACATGTTGCGGCTACGAGCGACAGTAGAGATCGCATCAGCCACATACTGTAATACGGTTAACCGCTCTCTCTGCAACGGAGTTGTAACAAACGTCAGAAAAAATAAAACAAACGTTTGCAAACGCATTTACTACAAACAATAAACGCTTTTGCAAACACTTATTACAATCATGCTTTGCAACACCCGCCATTGGTCACCAGTAGCCTAGGCCTAATACGTGCTGCGCGTGAGCAGTAACAGTAAGCCTCTAAATTTTGCTCTGTCACAAAACTGTCGAAAACAGTTTTACTTGTCGGAAAATTTTTTCCAAAAATGCAAATTGGGGACTAAAAGCAGCCCATTTGTGGGAAATTTACCCATAGGGGCAAAATAGAAATTATTAATTTTTGAGCACCCATAATCTCCTTTTTTGAAAATTTGCAGCTGTTTGTCGGACAATTGAAACGTCCTGCTCTGTCTGCTATTTCACACACGCCGCCGCTGACGTTTTCATATTTTACAGTTAATTTTTTTACTCGCGACAGCATGTAATGCTTAGCACGTCTTAGCTATCGTCGAAACGTTTGTTCGTCACATCCTACTGCTCTATGAAGACGGTGGAAACTAGGATCACAAAATCTTTACTGTAGGCTGCCACAAAAACTCTCGTTTTGTGACAAAATTTCGTGCCGCTCGGTGAGAGGATTCCCCTCGAATGGCGGCGTCAAAAAGGGGAACCTCTGAAAAGTCGTTAATTTGCCACTATTGGCTCATTTGGCGAAAAAATGTTGCAGGTAGGGACAGACTTGCTGCTTTTTAGATTTCAAGGTCGTTCGATGTAACTGTGAATCAAAAACGCTGTGTTGGCGCTGGCCTGTCCTTTCGGCTGCATGAGGGGTCGCTACCTCCTACCTAAGAACAGGGATGTAAGGTCTTGGTTTAGCTTTAAAAACTGAAATTGGCGGCCTTTGCTTTTACACTCAAGGCCTCGGCTTTAATAGTCTTGGCCTTGGCCTTGGCCTTGGCCTTGAATGGCAAGGCCGAGGCCGCGAGGCCGGCAAAGAATCATTGCACTTAAGCACTGTTTCTTAGCTAATATTCTCACAAGCTTTAGGACTACTTTTTGTTCATGTGCCCATATCTTTGGTGTTGTTGCGTTACAACAACGAACTCTGACTTATACTGAACCGAAGTTAAATTTGATTCTTTTCTATGAGCCATTTGACACTTTTGCTCAGTGACGTCCAAATATGATATGTTGCTTATGATGAATGTTGATGCAAATATAATTTATGCTTTACTGAAACTCAACTAAAGCAAACGGTTTTAAAATTCACTAAATACCAGAAAGTGACAACAAAAAGTTTAAAAAGTAGTTCCTGATGACTCGTATGCTATACATTTAGTCTCGGCCTCAGTCTCTGCCGTGGCCTTGGATTCTCTGGCCTTGGCCTTGTACCCTGTGACCTTGTTAACCTCCCTGCCTAAAAACCTTTCCACGTTCTCAGCCACGGACCTCGATTTTCTGTTTTCCAGGCCTCTGTCCGCCCTTCCAAACTTCAATTTCTGGCTATGTTTAAACATATAACAACTTCGTATAAAAGTCTGTGCAGCGATACGAATGTCACAGTAAAAGCAGAATACTTAGAATGTGCACACTGACGACGTAGGCCTACGAGTTTATTTCATCTAGATGATGACGTCTTCATGCAGAATTGGCTGTATAACCGAGGCGTTTATTTATACCGTCAAGGGGTGTTTATATTATTGAGCGCATGATGATCGCTCGTCGAGGCAGCCAGCTTGCCGAGAGAGTTTCATCGTGTAAACGGGGTATTAAGTTTACATCTGCACAGCAATGCTTAACGAACGCATTATGTATACAGCAGAACTAACTTAACTGACTAAGCAACGAAAGATTTGTACTGAGAACACTTTGTACGCAGCGAACAACAACAACGTGCGCACTGTGCATTATGCATGTAAATTAGGCGTTATTCACCATTCGCGCGAACAAACTACTTGTCGCACGTATATCTGGCAATTTGTCCAACTCATTAGCAAGTCTGTGTTCAGATAATAAGGCACATATTTTTTCCTTTCTAACTCAGTCAAATGACACTTAGCGTGATCAGAGTCGGGGCAGGAAAGTTTTAACGTCAATTAAAAAATTCTAGGGTTAGTTTTTGGGGAAAGGTTGAGATATCAAAGCTAAGTTTTGACACGAGGTAGCTAGAATGTGCAAAGTCGGAACGTTGGCAATGTTACTGACTGTAATAAAGACGGGAGGACTTCAGCGTTCGTCACGCTAGGGGATCAAGTTGCAGCCTTCCAAGGTGTCACTCTAGGGACCAACGACCAACAAGTCACACTTGATGATCAGTATGGTACCATAACGTCACACTGGCAACCGATGTGTCATTCCCACACAAATTGCATCTGACATTAGGAAAAAAACATTTGCGTCCAGAAAGTGACTTTTCGAAACAAATTTTGTGATGAGGGTGGAGGGGATGTTCCCCCTCCAAAAAAAAATCCAGAAAATACGTATTTTAGAACGGGCATTTTAAAACAAATTTTTGCGAAAAAACTTTGAAGGGGGTACAATATCCGCTTGACCCCAAAAATTGAGGACCCTTAATTTTTCAACTTGTCGTTCACATCTAAACATTTAGATTGGCTGCTGTAAAGTCGAATTACACGCGTCTGAACTTCTGCAATTGAAGGCGGCGATTGAACTTGTGTTCTTGTGCGATTTTGCGCAAAATGTTAGTTTTGCGGTTTTGAAACTTATAGGCCTACGCAAAATCCGATAAGCAACAGCTAGGCGACTGAAATTTTGCAGGAATGTTTATAGCCGTCCATTCTAACATTGCGTATACTTTGACCCAAATTGCGCCTTAAATGTGGCCGCTAGGCGGCGCCAAAATTTGCATGGCGGCCTATGGCGAAAAAGGGTTAAGCTATCTTTTAAGGCCAAAAAAACGCAACGATTTCATTTGAATATGGCAGTATACTTGCGCTGCTACAATGTGTGCGAATTTTAGAAAAATTGCAACGTTGAAAATAAGTTTGCCAATACTGGTAATGCAAAATTTTCGAAAAATAGTCATGAAATGGGCTAGGGGAGCGATATCGAAATTCTGTCTTCGGCGTTTGAGGCATTGACCTTTCCAATAAACGTGCCAAATTTGGTGCAGATCGTTTCTGAAATGGCGGAGCTGCTACTTTTTTTCGATTTTGCATGGGCCTTTATGGAAACGACTTAGCCAACGAATCACAATTTAAAAATTCAAACATCACCATTACACAGTGTCAGAAGAACTATGCTCAGTTGCTGACTGTGTAATGGTAAAGTTAACTTTGAATGTTTAAATTGTGATTTGTGCTGTTTATATCTACAACCACAATGTCATCCTTACACTGTATATAAACTGAACAGTTTTTTTTACATAAATATGGTTTTACGTCTGTTAGTTGTACAAACGTAAAACCATATGCATGAGTGCACTGCAACGGACATCCGTTGCCCAAGGTTGCCACAGCGTCTGCACATGATGACATGAACTACGAAAGCGCATGCTATGCAAAAGTTCTGTCTTAGCTATAGCAAAGACGTCCGTTCGTCTGTTGGTGTGGATGTCATGCTGTGGTATTGTGTCAGAACGATGCAAGCTAGAATCATGAAATCTTCACTGTCTGCGCATCAAAATTATAGTCAACCTTATGAAAATCGGTCCTCTGTATTCCGGTCCTCTATTTTCTATCTTTTGAAATTAGGTTCTTTATTTTCCGGTCTTCCAATTTTCGGTTCTGCATTTTTAGCGCATCCTACAGCGCATTAGAAACGTTTCACGTCTTTGCGCGATAAATTGATTGTGTCTGTCGTATTGTGACGTGTTGTACTGTGTTAGAGTGCCAGTGTAACACGACCGGTAGCAACAGTGGCGTCTGCGAACCGTTCAGTGGACAGTGTCCGTGTAAAGCCAATGTTTTCACACTCCACTGCAGTCAGTGTAAACCGTACCATTTCAACTTCTTCTCCGGTCTCGGCTGCTCACGTCAGTTGTGTTTTATTCATAGTTTATTCTGATTATTTATTACACGATGCAAAATATCAGTCCGTTAAACTAGTTTCTTTATTGTGGATAATACATTTATTTTACAGTTTATAAGAGTTGTAAAGAGTCGCTATGCTAATTTTGAAATGATAGTTTATTTTATTGTTTTTGCGCTATTGAATTTTGTCTATTTTAATGTCGTAACCGTAACATGCCTTTGAATGGCTTTGGACACCGCCTGTATGTGTCTCAATTGTGCTATCTAATTTGTAGGCCTCTATTTGATACGGAAATTTTTCGTAGCACTTCATGTAATGAATTGCTATTCTGCGTACATAATAACTGACCAAGTTTTCGTTGCATATCGTACGAGTTGGCTGCAATCTAATTTTATACTGGTAACAGTTGAGTAGTTTTATTCGCAAGCTTTTTAATTTTTCAAAAATTACGTTTCGCATTTTTCGTCAGTAGCAACTAACGACCACGTGATCAGTGAAGAAATCAGGATAGAGACAAAACTCCTGCCTTGCGACAATACCGACATATGTATGGTGTTTCTTCGTGGGGGCTTTGTACTCGGAGACGCCGTTTCCGGAATCCTACCAATTATCAAAACTGTTTATTAATTCATTTAGCTATTTCAATATTAACTTATTTCAGCGTTATTTTGTTAAAGTTTGGTTTGTTGTTTTGTCGTATTGGCAGCGTGCAACTGTAGCGATCTCGGGTCGTTGAGCGCAGAATGTGATGACGTCACCGGAGTGTGTGTATGTCGCTCCAACGTCACCGGTGTTAAATGTGATCGATGTCTCGACCAACACTACGGACTTTTCACCGGTTCTCTATTCGTACAATACATTCTCATCCTCATCGGCATCATCTGGCCGACTTGGCGTCCTACCCTGGAGGGATGGAAAATGAGTGGTAGCGCAAGGGCAAAAACTTGCGATTAATAGGACGGTGGTGTGTCTGCTGGCTGCACCGCGGGCTACATTGTTTACTAGCATGGACATGCATAGTCCCGAGACTATATAAAGTGCTTTTTGCGGTCAAGTAGTGTAAGCGGTGCTGTAGTAAGTACCGGTCCTTTACCTTTACCGTGCCTTTATGATTTATTACTGCTAGCCTACTACTTCGTGAAGCATGGTAACATTAAAACTAATAAGCTAATCTGTGCTATTTATGGGTTACGGTCTTTGGACAGGTCAATCATTTCAGTATATAATGCACTAGCCAGATCGACTCAGCCTTCTACCCATCCGGGGTAGGTAGATCGGTGCCAGTTTATCTGGCTGCATGGGGGTTGAAACGGAGCGGGACACGGTAACATTAAAACTAATAAGCTAATCTATGGGTCATCGACACTGCGTGACACCATATGGCAGGTGACGCTCCGTATCTTTGAAATGACGTTCCATGAAGAATCTTTTTGTCACTGTGTCAGGTGCGGGCTGCGTTCCATGTGAGTGTAACGACCAGTATTCGTACAACAACAGATGTCAGGACAGCGGTCAGTGTCCGTGCAAACCGGGCGTATCCGGTCTCCAGTGCGACCGCTGTGCTGACGGGTAAGCAACGCTGTCGTGCTCACAGATTTCTTCCTTTCTCGCAGTCGCGCCGCTTAAATCAGTGGTGACGGCTGCAGTCTTTCACGGATGAGTTGCCAGTGAAGTTTTCGTGATCCTAGCTTGCGTCGTTTTGACAGGGCAGTACGGTGTGACGGACACACTGACGGACACCTCTACAATAACTAAGACAGGGCTTCTGCTTATAACAAGCTATGCTAACGCCCTGTAAAAAAACGGCCAGCAGTGGCGGCCACTGGCGGCGGATACGAGGTCTGAAAGCGCGTACAGAGCGACATACGGTAACTGAACTGAAATGACATAGGCCTAGTTAGTCTTAGTTCAGTTCAGTTCAGTTCAGTTATGTGACTCTGTACGCGTCTTAACATGTGCAATGCCGTTGTGGCAGAGTTTTTACGCGCGACAGCATGTAATGTTACAGCGCGATTATACGCCGTGAGCTACGAAGAGTGCAAACTTTATTATTATTTTGTTCACCAGTATCTGCGCCAAATACCGATCGATTTTGTACACGCGACAGCATGTACTGCTATAGAGCGTTTTAGCTTTCACAATTCTGTTTGTTTCTGTCTGTTTGTCACACGAGTGGATCAGTTAAAGTCAAAAATGGTGCAAGCCAGGATCACCAAATCTTCACTGTCGGCTGCTTGCAAGACTTTAGTTTCTGGATCCGAAAAGCTTTTCCATAAATTCGAAAGGAGTCACCGCCAGCAAATGCGTTAAATGAAATGGGAGTAGAAAAAAATGCGATTTTTGGCCAATAAGTCGCCGTATCTCAGAAACGGTGCAAGATAGGGCCAAGGTTACTAATAATCACTAGGCCACATACACTGTAGCTACTCCGATAGGCCTAAGACGCGCAAGGCATTCTGCTGTCGCGTTAAAAACGAAACGTCTGATTTCAAAAACTACGAAAAACAGTCCACCGATCTGTAAATGTGGTCCAGCGAATTACAGGCCGAAACTTACACTTTTGCCTTTTTATGGAAGAAAAGTACTGTTTTTATCCTCAGCAAATCCAGAAAATAAAAAAAATTACTAAAACAAAAAGGAGTAATTGAATATGTGGCCTAATGCAAAATATTTCTGCAGTAGATGCACCGCCTCCCGTTCACATTTCTATGTGCTTCCTCTGGGTGGTGCTGTATAGGCACTACAATTTGACGTCGGACGGATGCCTGGAATGCGGTTGTGACGTCTACGGCACAATGACGTCATCATCATCATCAGCATCAGCAGCAGCATCTCTGAGGTGTGATAATGTAACCGGAACTTGTCAATGTCGAGCCAACACGGAGGGCACGCGCTGTGACACCTGCCGCCCAGGTACACGACATCTGTTTAAGCAAAGGTGTATGAGGAATACGACCTGCTTCGTCGTAAAAGGAGAGGAAAATTTTGAGCCTTTCGAACGTGACTTAGCTATAATCCGTATTTTGGACCTAAGCCTAAATTGTATCGACTCTCATTCTAGCCTGCCATTGCAGACTTTGGCTGGTTGCTATGTATGGCTGGCAACGAATCGTCTATCTAATTTACCGTACTATACTAGCCGCTAATGCCTATGACAACAAACGCCAAAATTGACGCTTTAAGATAATATATTGTAATAAACACACGATAATACGCAGTAACAGTTAGCATAAACAACTATCATTACATTTCTACGTAAAATGGCTGGCTAACTTTACATTTAATCGTTCTTTCTTGCGGCAAAGCAAGCAGCCTAGCATGCGAGCATACGCAATACGCCTGAACTGCCGTTGATGGCTGACGCCGATTCAAATTCTCCAAGCTTCTGTCGTCATCGTTTGACGTCCAAATCACCTGCTGATGTCGTCCTTGTTGACTAATAACGATCTCGACGTCGGGTCGCGTGGAACACTACACGTTGTCCCGGAATTACCCAGAAATTCACGGTTAGTCGACAACACCTTCTCGCCAAGTCGATGAAGATTCCGTGTCCAGGCCCGAATCGTCAGACTCTATTCTGTCAGCACTTTCAACGTTCACGTAGCCTCTCTGTCGGACTACGACCATCTTCGTGGCTTTCAGTGTCTCAATACAAATTCTCACGTGAGAAATATATTGTTTCTTACTTTAAAATCCACATTTGTGAGCCTATCAATGGCTCGTAACATCTCACCACTTGAAATTATCTCTTGACTTGTCTTGTTTTCAATTGACCGTTAATCTTAGTGATGCTCGAATTCTCAGTTCTGTAAACATTTAATTTCGGCAATGTTCCAGTGTTGTGGTTGATGCCCAGGACTGGCAGGAAACAAGCAAGCGTTACATATGCGGATTATAGTCTTCTATCGTATGCCAGCCTTGCTATAAAATATTGGTGTGCAATTTACAGCCATTTAAGGTTTATTAGAAAATCTCAAAATCGACTGCGCCGGTCACACTAGGGGAGCTTACAGCGTTTCCCGTACTTCTAGCTGCGTTTAGAGAAAGGGTTCTGGAAAGGAAGGATAGGTTAAACGATAAAGAAAAGAAAAAATAAAAAGGGAAAATGACTAGTAACAGAGGAACTTTCTACACGTTGCTGTGCAACCAATGCACGCACCTGTTAGTCCAGGAGATGGTATCGTCAGAGCGACTTACGACGTAAGTCTTATGACATGTACTGTAATGCAAAGTAGGTGTAACCATGCATCGGTGTCGTGGGTGAACGTAGTAGGTGGGGCAGGAAATAACAATTTTCCAACGGGACAGCTGCAAATTTCCGATAATGGAGATAAGGCTGCTCAAAATCTATATTCTGCACCTTAATCTTCCCAAAATGGAGGTTTTTGTCCCCCGATTTGGCATTTTTGAGCGAAACTGTTTCACAAGAAGAAAATTATCGTACAATTTTTCAACAATCTACAATAAGTTGTTTGTTTCATTTTCGTTCCGTTTAGTTTTGTCGTTTTATACGCTCTTTCAAGGCGCGTAACTGAACTGAACTGAACTGAATTGACCAATTGGCGAGCCGTAATGCATTACTGTTTGCCCATTGGTCAGTTCAGTTCAGTACAGTTTCGTTCAGTTCTGTTGTTGTGTACGCGCCTTTAGGCTTCTATGGTCTGGGTGCGTGGCACGTTGGTGGCTGTTTACCGTGTCACTGCTCCGGTCATTCCACAGACTGTGTCAGTGCCCCAGGCTGGTACCAGACCTCCGTGTCTTCTCAGTGGAACCTGGTAGACGGACTGACGCAGGATGATCAGTTCTGGACTGCCGTCGATGAGAATGGGCGTAACGTCAGCATCAGCTATCCCACCCTCGTCGACCAATCACAGACATCGTAAGACGGTTAATTTTTTTTTTTAAATTTTATGCGCGAAAGCAGCTATTGCATGCTTTAGCGTGTCTTAACCATCGCAATTCTGTCTCTTTGTCTGTCACACGGGTGGATCAGTCAAAAACGGTGCAAGCTAGGATCACCAAATCTTCACCGTCGGCTGCCTGGAAACTTTAGTTGCAGGTTCCGTAAAGCTTTTCCATAAATTCGAAGGGGGTCACTCCTAACGAGGGCGCTAAATGAGAGGAAAAATTTGCGATTTTTAGCCAATAAGTCGCTGTATCTCAGTAACGATGCGAGATAGGGCCTAGGCTACTATTAATCACTAATAAAAAGTCGTACCCTGGCTTTTGATTGGCACTAAATTTAATGACCTTGGATGACCTTAAACGCTACAACAGGGTTTTTATGGATTTTTCAGCGATTTTGGGCTGCGAGACACATTTCAAGAGCGAATTGCGTCGAAATCAATTGAGATAGACAGGAACAAGCTGCATATAAAATTTTCAGCATTAAACGTAAACTTTGATGGTCTAAGTCTCGATATTCTATGTTTATGGAATCCTGCGCACGAAGGCATCAAAGAGCGGTACCCTTGTAAAAGTTCGTTATTTAACCGTTGTTGGCCAGTCTTTTGTGAAAACGGTTGCAGATCACCATGAGCGTGCTGTCTATCACAACAAGCACTAGTAACGAGCTTTTTAGTCCTATCAACATCGATGACTTTAAAAAACCCTGAACTTCCAAAATAAAGGGTTTATTGATTTTTGCGATCGTCGGCTGCAGCGTACACTCCAAGAATGAACTGCGATGAAATGGCTCGAGATAGACTGACAGTTTGCGAACATGAACTGCTATAGGCTTTCGCGCGTCTCGTGAGCATTAGCTCAAATTTCTTGTTTTTAAGTTGTCGTTATGTGCTTTCTTAGTTTTAGTTTTTTTTCGATCCCGGACTTCTATCCGTTCCGTAGCCTATCTGTTTATTGATTTTTCTTTGGTTTTTACAGGGCGTCAGCATAGCTTGCTGCGCAGACTGCAGAAGCCCTGTTTTAGCTATCGCGAAGGTGTCTGTCTGTCCGTGTGTCTGTCGCACACTGACTGTCTGTCAAAACGGTGCAATCCCCAAGATCGCGAGATTTTCACTGTCAAATAGTTCTTCCGAAATCAACGACCTTAGATGGCCTTGAACGGCTGAGCCGCACGCTGCTTCAAAAATGATTTGTCTGTCGAAGCTTACTGTGGGAATTTGAAAAAAAAGATAAACCCGTATTTTTAACAGCAGGGACTCCACTTTCAGACAGTATAGTTTGTACGTATATGCATTGGAATTTTTGTGGCGCAGGTGACTTGAACGACGGTAAATGGCCAGAACCAGCGATGTTTAGTACCGTAATTTCTGTCGTTATAATTTTCGGATCCTTTAGAGCTGAAGCCAGTATATTATTTTGCGACGCCATGGTGACCCTAAAACGATAGACCCTAAATGATTTTGATATGCCATTTACAGCTAAAAGATCTGTTCTCATTAATTGTTTTTGCTAGATTTTCCTGCGTCGATTTCGAAAACAACTATGTAAAAACAAATGAAGATACTTTTATCGCATTGTGTTGTAAGCGTATAACGTTTAGTAGCGACTGCAAAGAGTCGGTGCAATGATAGAAAGAAAGACAATCGTTTCCATGCGATAGTCTGAAAATGCATACAAGCATATACAAATAGCTATTGAAAGCGACATGACTAATTAACAAACTACGCGTAATAACTGTATAAGTGAGCTACAACGTTCATTGCCGTGATTACGTTGTACAGTAGTTCCGAAGTGATCAAACAACTTCGAACTTTACAAAAAACTGAGATGTATGCCACCCCACACGCGTAGAATCATAGCAACGTTCTATTGACTTTAAATACAGTAATCGATTGTCACAAGTCATGAGATTGATTCAGCGTACAGGAGGCCTATCAGCGAGCGATAAGTCATTCTCAGCACTAGATGTTCTAGACAAACGTCATTGTCAGCTTCGCAAACGACGTTTTGATAGAATGAGAGAATCAGGCGAAGCGTTTCACGAAGCTGCGACTCTTTGCGGCGCAGCTTTTTCTGACACTCGGCCATCAGATACAACGATAGATTCGCCGTAGAAATTGCACGATACTCGGGATGTGCCGTCAGTACGGACGACATGGGACACAGGAGCCGAAGCAGTCCATAGAATGATACCAGCTCTCCGTCCAGCAAACAGAGCAACTCTGGACATTCCAGTAGATATAACTGTGAACAGCCAACGGGAAGCAGACCTTCGACGCGATTCCGACACATTTCCAGACATTCTTCAAAGCGACCGCATTTGTAAGCGTACAGAGCCTCGAACTCGTTGATAGCAGGAAATTGCTTAGAGTGCAGTTCTTCAACCATCCTCTGTCGATAGACTATCAGTTTCTCAAGTGCCACTAGTTCCAGTGTTGTGACCAACATGGAACTGAATGCATCGTTACTGGCAGTTTCAGCCAAGCTTGTGTTCGGTATTTTAGCGAACTGCGTTTGCACGACATTGTACAGAAGCATATCGCTCAGAAGCGGTCGATCAGTCGTAGCCAAATGACGCCGATACCTCGTAAATTGCTTTCTCGTTGCAGCAGCAGAGCATTGTAAATATAAATAGTGTGCTAATGGTGTCACGGTCATTGTCTGTTGGTGCGTTAGTAATGGCTGTTCGTCGAAGTTTATCACGTTTCTTTGCACGTGCTCATAGAACGCAATCAAGCCAAACACGGCATCGATATTTTTATCAATTTGTGGCAGACATCTTGCTCCAATTCTAGACACACCGTGGTACTTCAGTTGCTCACAACCTGTTTCGACGTTCAGCACTTGTTTGCAGTGATCGATTGCTGCCTGACGATGTCCCGAGTTATAGTAGAGAGCCGCCAGTAAGACATGCACCACACAGCGAGTAGATTCCTGTCCGTGTCTGAGAGAACGGTGTAGATATGCTTTTGACATCTCGTTGTTTGACATCTCTTTTGACATCTCCGAGGCATTGCTGCTGACACCACGCGAACTTACTAGCTCAATTGCCTTTCTGATGGACAAGCATCCCCAAGACTTGACTTCTCCGTCCGTATCATCGACGCTGGCAATGCAGGAGCCAAACAGTGTCCACAAGATGTCCAGAAGATCCCCCGTCAGTGAGTGTAACGATATTTTGTTCGCAACCCACAAACTTGTGATGGCAAGGCAGTAATCTTGTCGATTTCTATTAAAATTTTGTACTCCTCTTAAAAGCATTTGTATCCCTGTGGCATCTCGGCAGAGATGTATAAAAGCCAACATTAGAACTTCAGACAAGTTGAGTTCATTGTAGAATACTTGCGGTAGTTCGCTCAGTCGAAAGTCAATGGCGGCATCTATGGCTTTCTCTACTTTTTCAGATGAACGAATATCTTCAAACAGTGCCGATACTCCAGCGGGACAGCTTTGTATGCACTGACATATATAATTCTCGATGAACCACGACAACAGAAATGATTCATCTGCTAAACTTTGCAGTCTCATAGAAACGATGACAGAACCATCATTATCCTGCATGAAGTGACGGAGAAGATTGCAGTTACTAATGAAATAGTGTTGACAATGTTTGACTGCGACCCAGTCGGAAAGTTTATGCAACAACGCGCTGCAGATTTTGATAAGGGAAGACTCTGCGGACCACCAACTTTGTGGTTTTTGTTCGCACTCCCACAACATCAACGTCTTTATGTGGAAATTGCTCAGCTTCGTCGAATCATGGTCATCGTCGTCGTCGGTTTCTGACAGAACCGTGCGTTTCATAACAAAACGCAACATATGATAGATGATCTGTTGTACAGGCGTCCAGCTGCGTAGAAGTATGATTTCTGCTCGTGAGAATGACAGTCTGCATTGATAGTCACTCATCCATTCGTCATGTTTACAGCTAGCATATACTGCTCCAACTAAGTCACATCCGCTGCTAACAACCATGTTAATAGTTTCCACGTCTGGCCAATCGTAATCTCTGCTTCTTGAAGGCCAACCGGCGGCTTGTGGCGGCCAAGCAAAGCAGTGTACACAGGGGACAAAATCAAGAGATGAAGTATGAAAATACTCGCTTATTTTGCTATTGCGCATAGCCGGACCGTGAAAGTCAGTCATCGACGGCAGTACGCAAAAAAAGTTTTTCACTTCTTCATTCTGACATCGCTGAAGCAATTCGGGTATGTAAATACCCTGTTGGAACATTTTGACGTGCCTCGGAAAAAACAACGCATCATTTGTTCTGTTTTCTATTTTTTCTGCAACATAAAATCCGCTGTCACTTTTCAGAAGAATGTGCGAAAGTCGTAAATAAACATAACCGTGCTGATCACTTTGGTTGCCGTCGATGATGTCAACTACGTGTACCTCGGGTTCAAAGTGACTAGGCAATATTGTGGGCGGTGTACGTCCGTGTGGGATTGCTAGAAAATAGCTTGAAGTCATCATTATGTCAACGTCGCCAATACACGAGAGCGCCGGTTTGATGTATAATTCCGCAGTGCTACCTGAACTAAACAGTTCGTTAATAAGACCAGCGGCCCTGGCACTATAGGTCAACATATCCACGTACTCGCTATCATTCGGCGCATAACGACATGAATCCAGCATGTACTCGGTAACACGTCGATGTAACGAAGCTTCATCGGCCATGCTGAACGTGAAACACGCTTACTGTCAACAACAACAAATTATCATTGTCAGCAACAGCTATAGGGCACACTCAACACAGCCCCAACCCTGGCCAAGGTTTCGCTTAATGTCTACTCAGTACCTTCACTAGTTGAGACGATTGTATGACATCTTTGGTGGTATTACGTCAACCTGGGGACGGACACCTTGGGTGGTTCCTTCGAAGTGGCGCCGCTGACCGTGACGGCGGCGACGCTAGCCATTGGCTTAAACACCTGAGCACGCCGACGCGTGAAGGCGGGTCTTAAATAGTGAAGGTATACTGAGTAGACATTAAGCGACACCGAATAGCAGCTGAGCAGAATACTCAATCGTTTACGGACCGGCGTCCAAATACCTGTAGCCCAAACCGTTTTTACGACATCAAACATTGCTACATTGCAATAGAATCTCCTCGTAAGTATTTACCGACAGCAAAATGAGTAGGCCTATAGTTTTATTTATTTGTCTTCAATAGCAGGCTCGAAGCCCATGAACACACAACACACAAAAACGCAATTGTAACACAAGCACAAAGACTAAAAAAGACTAAAACAAATTGCTACGTCAGCTTTTAAAAACCGGTGATTTAAAAAACAAGTCCGATAACAAAACAGCATTGACAAGCGAATTGTCACTAATCTGTAATGAATGCCATAGTGAGAAAGTCAGTTTCCGCATATTTTCCGGTACCGGTAATGATGAAACACTGTTTAAAACGAAAAGTTTAGAAGCACTACATCATCGTGGCTTCTGTAACAGTTGTCGAAACGCATCATTATATGCAACGCGTAACTTGTTGAAAGAATATTGATACATTGAACACCACAGCTGACAGTGTCCATGAGTTATCTTGTACTTGGTGTGTAGTGGACTGAAAAGAACGTTAGTGTGGCCGATTAAGCTATGCTTTTATTGTCTACAGTCTAAATTTTTAATCAGTCCGTTCGATTTTTGCAAACATTTCACGTGCCTTGTAGCTTGTATATAGACCTACGTGCGATTTTTGCGTATGTAGCTGCAGTTGAGCTTGTGTATACGAGACGCAATTATATTACTGCTAATTCGAGTCTAATAGGTCTTTCATTACTTTTATTGCATAATAGAAAAGACTTGCTCATAGGTCTAATATTCGATTCCGATATCGATTCAATAATCGCCTCACTAAACCGGAGCTAGCTGACTGCTGACGTGATTGGCCAGCTAATCTCCGCCCACTGAGACCCTCAGAGCCCTCCCCAACATCCCTACCACCCAAGGTGTCCGTCTCCAAGGATGAATAGAAACCACCCAAAGTGTCCGACTACCGTTGAGACTGGCCTTCACGCGTCGACGTGCTCAGTTTAAGCCAATAGCTAACGTCGCCGCCGTCACGGTCAGCGACGCCACTTCAAAGGAACCACCCAAGGTGTCCGTCCCCAAGTTGATGTAATACCACCCAAGATGTCATACAATCAACATATTCAGCAACAAGTTTTGAAAAGACAAAAAGCTGCTCGTGCAACAGAACGTGTTAGCATATGAGCTGGTAACAAGAAACCTGAGCTAATGCTATGAGATGCGCGGCGCAGGTTGTCTTGGTCCTTGATCTATCTCCAGTAATTTCGGCTAAAATTTGTTCTTTAAATTTGCGTCGCAGCAAGAAGTCGCGAAAAATTTAGTAAAACTTTCTATTTTTAGATCCCAAGGTCGTTCAAGCTTCAAGGTCATCGATGTTTGTACTTCCGCAAAAGTCGTTAGCAGTTAGTAAATCTGTGCCTATCTGCAACCGTTTCCATGCTATAGATTAGTCGACAGTAGCAACAGAAATCGCGCGTTTTGAAGAAGATGCTAATACTTGATGTCCTCTTGCACAGGCCTCTATGAACATAGCAGGTCGAAACTTACACTGTTAACGTCGACGTTTAATGACAAAAATTTCATACGCAGGTTTTCTTGGTCTATTTCCAGCCACTTCCATGCAATACCGTGAAATACGTTGCAACGGCTAGATATACTAGCAACTTACGGAAAGATAACGCCACCGACGCGGCGGACGTCACGAGCCTGCACGGAAAACAGACACGAACTAATTGCCAACAGAATTAGCTTAATGACAAACACTTGGACCATATAAAACACGGATATGAAACAGCCGGGCGGATATAGCGGGCGGGCAAACCGCCGGCGCCAGATGTACAGCAGCTGGCGGCAGCCCAGGACTTTTCGTGTCGTTGCTGTGATGTACGCAGGTGGCTGATGCAAGTATCAAGCGACGTATCACCGGGTCCAGTGTATTTCGTAGCAACTCGTCAATTCCTCGGTGACAAGCGCACAGCCTACGCCCAGCAACTTCAGTTTTCCCTGAGCACCTTCAACGCCAGCGCACCGACCTCTGACGTTACCACTCACGGCCCTGGCGATGACGTCATCATCCGGGGAGTCTACGCCGGCTTCTCATTAGTCGCCCGCCTGCCCTACGCGCCCCGCGCCGAGATCACCCCCTATACGGTGCGGAGATTTCATCAGTTTGTTTATTTTAAGGCGTGTACGGAACGACGGAAATGAACTGATAGCTCGTTCGCTTTTTGCAACGCAGCTGAACTGAGCAATTAAGATTTTACTTCAGTTTAGTTCTTTAGTTCATATCAGTTCAGTTCATTTGTGTGGCTTTGTAGGATACTCGCCTTTAAGTGTAATTGCGTAATTTGTTTACTTGTTTTAAGAACGCCGACACTTTAACGCACCGTACACGTACATATAAAAGAAGTGAATCATTGTGTCTTCTGAATCGGAAATGACAAAATGGTTAAAACACACAGTAATGATCTCAAATACACACGGATATCAGAGAACGCATTTTGGGGGCAATTGCATTTCCACTTCCTACTGAAAGTGAAAAAAGTATTTTATGCAAAGAGAAAAATCAATAAGGGTAGACCTAGCGTGAATATTTCTATTTTATTTACACTCGGGCGCTCTTTTTTATATTTTTTGAAACCGTCTCTGGTTAGCGCGATTACCATGAAGGTGCAAAAATGTGACAAAAATTTGACGAATATAAAAAGCTGTATTTTGAAGCAGTTGGTTTAGTTAGTCAAGTAAAAAGGCCACTCACTCCTTAAATCAGCCGTTACAAATGTTTTTTAAAAAAGTCTTTTAATTTGTAAAAACGCGTTTTAACGTTTCTGAAATATTTTTTTTATTTAATTGCATTCATGGAATTACTGTCGTGTTGTTTGTTTGCATGTAGATACTGATGACTGAAGACTTCTGGTACGTGGACAGTAGCAGGAACGGCAGTCAAAAGGCGACCTACTCACATCTTATTCAAACGTTGTCTAACATCCAGCGGCTCTGGATCAGAGCTAAGTTCGCCAACGTATGAACACAGCCAACCTCTCGCTTACGTTACGTCTGCAATCGGCGCTTAGAACTAAAATCCCTATGCTTCTATATTTTAGTTGTAATCACATCGAGGAACTTTTCTGCTGCGACTCTCGAGGCTTAATGTGTTTCCGCAACTTTTGACATTGTCATATACCATCGCCGTCATTGCTGTAGATAGCTAGAAATTGGAGTTCTAGAGGCGGACTAAAGCCCCCGAAAACGCAAAATTTAAGAAAAACCGAAGCCGAAAACTGACAGCATGGGTAGGATTCTTGGAAAGGGGGCAGCGCGCGTAGCGGAATCGGTTCGGAGGCCCAGCCGCAAACACATTTTGGGCATGAAAAAGCCGTGAAACCAAATAGCGAATACAACTTTTGTTAGTTTTACTGCACAACGTTGCGTTCACAACTGAAGTTAGACGGGGCAGTCTTCCCTACTTACTTACTTACTTACTGGCTATGCCATAAATTAATTGCCATTTACGAATATCACTGCAAGTCGTCTAGAACAGTTTCCAGTGTATAGGTATAGTGTAAGCTACATGCAATTTGTGTACAGGACTCAGTGACGAATCTACACAACGCGAGACTGGGAATGATCGTCTACCAACCGAACAGTACTGAGCCGTTCGTCAACAGCGTTGAACAATGCTCTTGTCCGCCTGAATACACCGTCAGTCACACAACTTTTTTCTGTCTACTGCGCTGTGTGGTTTACTGTAATTCTACTCTGGTTTCTTAAGGCGCGTACAGAGCGAACGAACTGGCAATTCAGTTCATTTCAGTTTAGTTCTGTCGCTCTGTACACGTCATTAGGCCCACAGTTTTCCGCGGGCCGCGGAATTTCGAGCCGACCACGGAATATGCGCTTTTCAGCCGATGTTTGATATTTCCGCGGAATTTTGCGGAATTTTGCAGAAGTTGAGAAATGACCGATGACTATAATGATCGTCGGCTTGGCTTGATAGCGTAATTAGACTAACTAAAAATCACAAAAAAAATCAAACTAAACTGCCTAAAACCGCGTCCCTACTAATAACTACCATATCGTAATACTGCACAAATGTAAACAAACACAATGCACCTAATTGGCAAATTGCACTTTTGAAAAGAAAAAAAAACGATAATTTTCTTTGTATGTTACTAGCATAGTCGAGCACAATAGCCTCTAAAAACTGCAGTTTCTTAACAGGATAGAGCTTAGTTTTCTCATAAACGGAAGGCCGACGTGAGCCGCGGAATTTGGCAGCATTTTCCGCGGAAAACTTTGGGCATTACAAAGTTAAAGGTGAAGTCCGGTACAGCACTTTGTTTAGCTCATTTTAGTAAACTCATACCGAAAGCGTTGTACAATCTTTGAAGTTGCGGCTGCATGATTGGTATGAGCTAATGATGCTGCAACGCGTTATGCGGCCATCCATGGACAGTTGCCCAAAAGTTTGGGTAAAAAGCTCACTTTTATGGAACAAGATAATGTTCATATGAACACGGAGTCTGTCCAATGCATTTCGACAGTTTACAGTATATGTCTGTATAATATAATCAGTGAGCTGTTTAAAGCTGTAGAAAAAATCAAACAGTTTAATTTCAAATTGTACAGCAGCAATGATCCTTTTATCTTTCTCTATTATTTTAACTAAACAATAAACATTGTCAGTAATGAGACCATTCGATTCGTCACCAGCACTTTTCTATAAAAGATCCATCGTCACCATGCGTCTATCTGGCACAGTTACGGAGATATGGCACCTCAAAGATAATGGGGTCACGAGTTCGACTTTTTTGGGCCACGTGACGTCATCGGTCACGTGACCATCCGACTCCCGTGGGTCGACTTCCTGTCCGTGGTCCATAGTGACCATGCGTCTAGCTGGCATAAGGTTAAAGGAAAGGGGAAGGAAGATGGAAATGGGAAAGGGGAAGGGGAAGGGGAAAGGGAAGAGGAAGGAAAGGGGAAAGGGAAGAGGAAGAGGAAGGGGAAGGGGAAGGAGAAAGGGAAGGGAAAGGGAAGGTGGAAGGAAGATAGCTTAAGAAAAAGAAAAGTAGGACGCACGCACGGACACTTAGGTGATTTTATACTCTGGACAATGCTATGCATAGCATTGGACAGACAATAACGGAGCGCCACCGTATGGACCTAATAGCTCGGTAAAGACATTAGGTTACGTTTTGTTATATATCGTTAAAATCATGAACTGTGCGTGTGCGCACTGTGAATAGGGTCAGTTCTGCGAGCACTGCGCGATAGGTTACGCGCGCTCGCCGGTGTTCGGCAGTCCGTTGGACTCGTGTGTTCGCTGTTTCTGTTACAACCACGAAGCGTCCGCTTGTGACCGCGACACGGGCGTCTGCCAGTGTACTCAGAACACTACCGGACCTAAGTGCGAATTCTGTCTCCCCGGGTTCCACGGCAACGCCCGCATTGGACGATCCAGTAAGCTTATACACATATCTAAAAGCGTGTTTAAAGCGACAGAACTGAAAAAAACTGAAATGCCATTTCAGTAATGTACCCCGTTTACACGATCGAGCTGGCTCGACGAGCTGGCTATATGTTAGCTGGAGGAGTCAGCTAGATGTTTGCTCGACGTTTGCTCGATGTTTACTATGCTCTGTGCATGCTTCATATTTGCTCGATGTTTGCTCGATGTTTGCTGGACGTTTGCTCGATCGTGTAAACGGGGTTTTGCGTTGCACGGACTGCACAAAGCAAACGAACTAACAGTTCAGTTCATTTCAATCCAGTTTACTTCGTTCGCTCGTAACAGTTCTAGAATATCGCACTTATCCAACCTATTACAAGGCGAAATCACTTCTTGCAGCGCAAGTGATTTTGCCTATTGTGACATATTTCTCTGCACCGTTGTCTATCATCTGTCCGTCGTCTGTCGCATTCATGCACCCTGCTTAAACCGTTCGACCCATTTACATGCCGATTGGCAGTTAAACTTGTGAGGTCCAGCGACACATTCTGTTAGATGGAAGTCTTGATCTCCAGGGGAAAGGGAGATTTGGGGGTTTAATTCCAGTCACCACCCAGCCAAAATTTTGCCTACTTATGATTCACCATGGCGCAGCACCGATTTGCGATTTCGCCTTTTATCGAATGACGTCGATCACTTGTGTCTATTATAAAAAGGTGCGCAAAAAGGATTAAAGAAGGTATAGCGCTTCACATGAGTTACCTGTCTTTGAGCCACGGAGTTTTGCCTGCGTACGGAACACACAGTGTCAACGCGTTTAAACCCCGTTTTAACCCCGGTCAGGAAGGTTGGTACTCAATTTACCTACCCCCGAGCGTTAGATGGCTGAGTTGATTTGGGTGGTTGATTACGTGTCAAGATATCTGCGAAGATAGTTTACCTGTCTGCAAAACAAACAAAAAAGCTGTGCCAGTGTTCTCGATGGTCTAGTAAAAACATCAGAAGCAGAGGATTTTTAAGGACGGACGACAACTGGTAGGAATGTTTTACGCCTCAGCGCAGTAGAGCGATGTGTGTACTGTTGCTGTCACACAGCTGACTGTCAGCCATGTCGCTGTCCGGGAAGCAGCGTTCTCGGTGAGATCAATGCGTTCTCAAGCATCTGCGATGATACGCAGTGTTTCAACTGTTCACTCGGACACGTTGGACCCCGCTGTGACGTCTGCGATGACGGATTCTATGGAACGCCAAACAACGCTTCCGTAAGATGTTTACGTTTCGCACAATTCTGTAATGTAAAGTGTGTTTAAATATTTGACTGGTTCAGTTTGTACAAAAGATATGTTGCTGCAACTCATCAATTACTGTTTTTTCTGTTTCACACCCAGTGGCGGCGCCAGCGCAGTAAGGGAGTCAGGTCACTTCGAGGTCAGAAAATCCTCAAGCCAGCTCTTTGCTAATTAGTTCAGGAGTAGTTATGACTAGTTCGTAGTTATTAACTGCCATAGCAAAAAAATGTCTATCACTGCTGAATATGTCTGCTACTGGTAGAACGCTGGCGGGCGTTGTTTGACGTGTGAGTGTAACGGACGAGCGCGCACCTGTGATCACGTGACCGGTCAGTGTGTCAACTGCACCAATCACACGGCCGGATTTAACTGCCAGCACTGTGCGCCCGGTTACTATGGCAACGCTGACGCCGCATGTCAACGTAAGTATTTAACCCAGTGAGCGTCAGACCACAGATATGGGACTAGTGCATCGCGCGGTGTGTCCTGTTTAAGTCCAGCTTTGGCTGGTATTGGTTGCACCTCCCCACGGATGGATGGCCAGGCTGAGCTGACGTTGGTAGTTGGTTATATACAGACACCGAGATGGTTTACCTGACGGTTACCCAACCAAGTTAACTAACCGGGACGGCGTTGATTAACTTCGTTGATGAACCAACGATGTTATCAAAGACAGACCGCCGCCTTACTAGTCGATAGCGTCCAGCAGTGATAGACTGGTTGTCTGCGGTTAAATTGTTAAATGGTATACTTGTTCATGGGAAACCCATCTCAGACCCACGGATCGTCACCTGCCGTATGGAATTACACAACGTTACCTACCACCCGACACAGGTGAACGCGCCCCGCCATAGCCCCAGCCAAACAGGCCGGTGCTCGATTTGTCTACCCTGGAAGAAGGGATGGAAGGCTGAGTTGACCTTGGTGTCGGTTATATACCGAGAAGGTTTTGCTGTCCACAGACCCATCCAAGTAGTAAACACTTTTGATAGTAATCGGACCCGGAGTCGAACCCACAACCTTACCATCGCAAGTCACCTAGGTGTGTGTGTGGGTGTGTGTGTGATAGCGTGCAACTGTACTCCTGCGGTCAGCAGCAGTAGTAACACAAGCACAACATCATCACTGTCGGGCGACTGCGACCGAGTGACGGGACAATGCTACTGTCAGCAGAACGTCATTGGTGACGCCTGTGACACTTGTGCACCGGACGCGTTCAACTTCACAGTGTCGACAGGGTGTCAGCAATGTCAGTGTCACACACTGGGCTCCGTCTCACAGGCTTGCGACGCAGTGAGTAGTAAAAAAGTCAACGTTTGAGCAGTGATTAACCCTTCTTGTTCTACGTGCTTGTGATAAGGTGAGTAGTATAAACGGGTTGGTTGGGCTAAATTTAACCCTATATACTTGTGCACCGGACTCTTAAAACTTCACGGTGTTAGCAGGCTATCAGCAATGTCACTGTCACACCCTTGGCTTCACCTCACAAGCTTACGATAAAATAAGTACGGTAGTACAAGTAAGGATACAAAAGGGATAAAGTTTGGGCTGCGATGAACGCCATAATCATTACGCTTGTATAACTTTTTAGTGTCGGCAGGCTGTCAGCAGTGTCACGCTCACACTTTGGCTCACTGTTACGAGCTTATGATGAAGTGAGTAAGATTTTTACCAACTTATGTATTGATGGAAAATGTTGGTCAACACAAACAAAGTGGATTTAGTGAACACGTCTAATGAAGGTTACCGTCGTTATTTAACGTTTACAGAACGCTTTTTATTTTGAAAATAAAAAAAACGCATTTTAACGTTTTATAAAAATTTCTTACCGTTTATTACTCTGTTCTTAGAAGCCGGTGCAAAACAGTGTATCGTGTGTGTACATTGTGGTGTATAGCTGGGTGTATGCGTGTGTAAAAATCACGTGATCGGTGATAAGTGTGACCTTTGTGAACCCGGATACTGGGACATGACGTCATACGGCTGTTTGCGACGTACGTCATTATACTGCATATATATACTCGTTTTTGTCTCTAGCTTCTTTTAAGTTTTTTCTTTGGATGGGGGCGGGCCTAGCCGCTCTAGTAGCAAAATAAAACATAGGCTAGATGTAACAAGCATTAAGAAAAATTTTAAAAAACAGTTATAATGACGCCTCTTGTGTTTAAAATAAAATAAAACCTTTTGTTAACGTTTAAATTCGTAAAGTGAAAGCAAACAGAGAGGGCAAGTTACCTTCCAGTTCCATGTACTCATTCACCCGTTTGCTTCTTTGTTCCTGTGGACGTGTTTGTCTCCCTACTGTCGTCGCAGACATGAGGACGCGAAAAAAGTTGATCTGAGCGGCTTGGTTACATATCCAGATGGTTTAACCGCGAACGTTCACCTATCTTAATATATATACAACTTTATTCGTCATTCAATGACAGCGAAGAAAACAGACAGCAAGCAAGAAACGGAAACTAGGCTAAATATAAACAGTCATATCAATCATATCAAATCATTCAGATCACGTCTCGCGCAGCTTAAAACTGAACTACATACTGAGTTATCAATATCCATAAATTTTGTCATAAATTTCTGTCTACGACACACAATTAAGCTAGACACAGATTGAATATTAAACATGACACGACATTCGTTTACAATGTCAGTAGACGATGTGTTAAACAACTTCATCAACCGACGTGTCTGTAAAAAGTCCATCGATCGCTTGTCAGCCACATTAAGTGGGCAAGCGTCAAGTCCATACAGCAAGATCGGCACGCATTTCGTCGATATTAAGTGCAACATAGTCTCTTCGCTGGCAATGCGTAAAACTTTACTGAATAATGCATTTACAGCACGGAAGAAAGACTTTTTACAGTGAGTAAGATCGATCTTAAACTGTCTGCTGGCCTTCAATTACACACCAAGATGGCGGCATGAGGCCACCCAAAAATGTCATCACCCTTTATGCTTTTTAGCGAGCAACAAGGAGATTGATACCTCGGGCCAAACCGGATACACATGGACTTCTTGGTATTCAACGACATATCTAGTTCAAATAACTCGAGTTCAACAATGCGCAGGAGCTTTTGCAGCGAATCAACAGATGGCGCTAGTAACAAAATATCGTCGGCATATAGAATGATAGCAATACGCTTCAAACCTAGCCTACAACCAAGGTCAGACTCATCGACTTTCCTAACAATATCGTCTACATAAACAGCAAATAAAAACGGCGACAAAACACCGCCTTGGCGGATGCCACAACTGACTCTAAAAAACATGAAAAAAGATCACAAAAACGAACACAGGTGACACTGATAAAATCGAGTGTTCTATGACAGATAGTCTAAAAGACTGGTAGGAATAGCTCGGTCCATGAGTTTTATAAATAAACCAAATTGATTAAGTTTTATCAAAAGCCTTCCTTGCCGTGGTTACAGTGTGCGATTGTCTGTTGACTGGATCGGAGACGGTGATGTCGTTGGATAACTCGACGATGGTGACCCCATGTGATCAGCTGACCGGTCAATGTCGCTGCCTAAAACCCGGCATCACCGGACTACGCTGTGATTCGTGCGCGCCCGCTTCCAGCCGTAAGTTTTAACGAGTTTATACGCTGTACACCAGGGCTGACAATTAATTTGAAGAAAATGTTGTTTTTTTCTGTTTGTTTTTTTAAATTTTAACAACTCTATAGTGAAAATTTTTGAAATTTTAATTTATTTTAGTTTTTTAAAGTTATTTGTTGTGCAATTTTGCAAATTATGTTTTATGTCTTATTTTAATTGTGATTTTTAAGTTTTGACCTTACGTCCTTCATTCAGCGAAAACGACGTGACAGGAGAATTGTGCATAAAATGTTTTTTTCTTTTTTGTAAATCTGTATATGATTTTCTATGTGTATTATGTGTGTTGTAGCCATTTTTGCTGAATAAAGATATATACACTGTGTGCCAAAAAAAACATCCCCGACATTTTTGACTGTAACTTGAAAACCGATTATCAGATTTTGATAATTTTTGGCAAAAATATTCTAGAAACAACTTGCCATCAAATGGTTGTTCAGTTTCACACCTCACCCAATGTATGCTTCTGCACTACCTAGGGAAAGCAGATTAAGCGAAATATGCGTTAAAAGAAACAGAAAACTTGAAAAAAACATCGCCAAATAAAGATTGGCAGATTTTAATAATATTTGGCAGAAATATCTCTGACACAACTGGTTATTAAATAAGTGTTTTAGTTTTCACCTCACCAAACGTCTGCTTTTGCACTACTTGGAGAAAGCAGACCAGGC
>Ga0056128_1000718_pt1 | contig 32442 bp, 27 predicted proteins | sample WorMetLIZISLAND2_FD_71113 | JGI IMG/M metagenome (GOLD analysis project Ga0056128, IMG submission 71113) | Marine gutless worms symbiont microbial communities from Max Planck institute for Marine Microbiology, Germany - Olavius geniculatus... ...
TTAAAGTTTCATATAAGAACCAGCGGGTAACAAATCACAAGGACCACTCCGGCGATTAGAGCTCGATTGGGGGAGACAAGGCCATGCAGAGCAGCAGCCATAGTGCATCGCAGATTCTGCGCCGCCCGGGAAAATTCCTTTTGCGGGTATTGATCGGTTTCAAACGTAATCAGGGATTGCTGCTGGCCGGAGCGGTGGCCTACTACACCCTATTGTCGGTCATCCCCATGCTGGCGCTGATACTCGTCGGGCTGTCCCATTTCATCGAGGAGCAGCAGCTGTATAACGCCATCCTGACAAACCTGAAACTGGTCATACCGGCCCATGCCGAACGGGTGGCCGGTCAGGTGTGGGGATTTATGGCCAGACGCCAGCTGGTCGGCGTCGTCGGTATCCTGGTGATGCTCTTTTTCAGCTCCATGGCCTTTACCATGCTTGAAAACGCCATGGCGGTCATATTTTCCCACCGTGTCAGAAAGCACCGCCGGCATTTCCTCATTTCGGCCATCATCCCCTATGCCTATATTTTTCTGCTGGGCATCGGGCTGCTGCTGGTAACCGTTGTGGCCGGAGCACTGGGCGCCCTGGCCGATCAGCACATTATATTATTCGGATACGATCTCAGCCTGGCGGCGACCTCCCGGATAGCCCTTTATTTTTCGGGTATGTTCAGCATGGCGATGATGTTGACCTCCCTCTACCTGGTAATGCCGGTCGGCAGGATTTCCTTTCGCTACGCATTTGCCGGAGGGGTTACGGCCACCATCCTCTGGGAGATCATTCGGCGCATCCTGGTCTGGTATTACTCGACCATTTCCCTTGTCAACGTGATCTATGGTTCCCTGGCGACGGCGGTGGTGGCCCTTCTGAGTATCGAGATCGCCGTGATCATTCTCCTGCTGGGCGCCCAGGTCATCGCCGAGTTCGAGCGCAGCAAGATCGCAGTATCCGTAGAAGACGTTTCGGGCTTTGATTTATAACGGCATCGCCGCCGGCCTGACGATCTGAACAGAGCGGCTGAAGAATCCATCCCGGATTCTGCTGATCCCCGGCGTCCTGCTGCAGATTTAACCCTCTTAATTGAAAAACCATTTATACAAATCTAAATCTTCAACCCCGTTGACAACTTTGGGCAACATAAATATGTTCAAATTTATGCCCTGGAAGAAAGTATTTGCCATAGCCTTGCTGGTGCTGGTCGTTTTGATTGCAGCGGTTTTCGTGATCCTGGTCAATCTCGATGTCAACCGCTACAAGCCGCAAATTGCAAAGCTGGTATTGGATGCCACCGGCCGCAAGCTGACCATGGACGGCGACATAGACATCGCCTTGGGCCTCCGGCCGACCCTGGTAGTCGAAGACGCAGGTTTTGAAAACGCGCCCTGGAGCTCGCAGCCGGAGTCGGCCCGGGTCAAGCGCATGGAGGTTCAACTGGCCTTGATGCCGCTTATATGGGGCGAGCTTGATTTTGCGCGACTGATCCTGGTCGAACCGGAGGTAATTGTCGAGTTTAACAGCGCGGGGAGATCAAATTTTTCCTTTGGCCCCCCCAATGAAACAAAAGCAAAATCCCCCCTGCCGGTCCCGCCCCTGATGTTCAGCGATGCCCTGGTCACAAATGGCCTTTTTACGTACCGGGATGCCCGCTCGGGTTTTAGTTTTTCGATTCGAATAGACCGCCTGTTGGCTGACATACCCGGATTTGACAAACCCCTGCAATTGGATTTTGAAGGTGCCTTTGATGATAAACCCTTCGCGCTCGAAGGTACGCTCGGCCCGATTTGGGCCTGGGTCGAACCGGGCTTTACGTTGCCGGCCGATCTTACCCTGAAATCAGGTGGCGCGACCGCCACGATCGTGGGTGAGCTTCACGACCCCACCCGTCTAAAAGGTCTCGCATTCGACATTGCGGCCGAAGGATCATCAGTCGGCGAGATCCTCAGGCTGGCAGGCCTGACCGATCGGCCGGATCTGGGCCCCTTCAACCTGGCAGCCCGGGTCAGTGACGCACAAGGGCACCTGGAATTCGAAAAATTGAATATCCAAATAGGAACCGACGAGCTTGTCGCAATAACTCTAGCCGGTGATGTCAAAAATGTCACCGCCCTGCAGGGCGTAAGCTTGAATATCAGCGCCCAGGGCCGGGATTACGCCGCTTTGACCCAACTGGGCCTGCCGGCCCTGCCGGAAAGGGGTGCCTTCGAGGCTGCCGCTCAAATTTCAGATCCCCTATCCAAGGTGTTTACCACCAGCGATCTGAGGGTGGTCCTGGGTGACAATGAGTTCAGCGGACAGGTAGAAGCAAACCTCTCGGACAAAATACCGACGTTAACGGCCAAACTGACATCTAAAAAGTTCCAGCTGGGGCAACTCAACCTGGATCTCGAGATCATGGGCCCCTTTGAAAAGCCGGCCGTCAAAAAGATAGATCTCACGGCCGGCAGCACGGATCTGGCCGAGATACGCCTAAACGGCAGCGTGGATGACATCATCGGCCTGCAGGGTGTTGCCGTCAATTTTCAGGCCCAGGGCAAGGATCTGGCCAATCTGAAGCAGCTGACCGGCAAGCCCCTGCCGATTCGTGGTGCCTTCAGCGCCGCCGGCAGGGTCAGCATCCCGGTCCACAAGAAGCTCAAGATCCCCGACCTGAAAATTGCGGTCGGCAAAAACAAAATCACCGGCTCCCTATCCCTGAATCTAAGGGAGGAACAGCCGCAGCTGAGCGCCGTACTGGAGCTGCCGCAACCGGACCTGCCGAGTGTTCTTTTGCCGGAGCTCGCCAAAGCGGGATGGGCCAAAGGGCTGAGCCAGGTCCGGCCCGTCAAATTGGATGTCACGCTGAACGGTTTTTCCGATGATATTGCCCTTGAAAAGGTGGAATTGCTAGCCGGCTCCCTGGCGACGGCGGAGCTGCGCCTGACCGGGAAGGTTCAGAATCTCTTGACCCGGCGCGGTGTCGATCTTGATTTCTCCCTGAAGGGCAGTGACGTGGACAAACTCAAGGAAATCATCGCCCAGCCCTACCTTTTCTCGCCGGTACCGGGTCAGGGAGCCTACGCCGTATCCGGTAAAATCAGCGATCCGTCTCCCATGAGATTCAGAATCGAGGATTTCAATTGGGAACAGGCCGGAACGCAAGTGAACGGCTGGGCGGACCTCAACCTGGCCGCTGATCCCGCCGAATACGAGGTGGCCGTGGAGGGGCCGAAATTCAACCTGAAACTGTTCCCCCTACCCGAGGGGCCTGACTACGCCCGGCTTCACGAGATAGATGATCTGGGCGCGCTCAAAATACACTCGAAGGTAGTTGTCGCCGAAGAAGGACTGTCCCTTCAGCACCTTGATCTGCAGGCCGGCAGCGAGCAGCTGGCCGCCATCGCGGTCAAAGGTTCGATCAAACGTTTGAAAACACAACGCGGTATCGATCTGGATATTGATGTTCGGGGCAATGAAGTTGCCAAGCTGATAGAAGCAACCGGCCGATCCCTGCCTCTAAGAGGGGCCTACGGCCTGTCGGCCAGGCTGACGGATCCCGCTCAAAAGCAATTCAAATTCAATGATCTCAAGCTCAGACTGGGAAGCAACAATCTGACCAGCTGGCTGGATTTGAATCTAAGCGACGATCAGCTCCGGCTGGCAACCGACCTGGCAGCCCCGAACTTCACCTTGCAGCCGTTCACCCTGCCTGCCCTGGAAGCGCTCGCCCGCATCGAGGATCTTGGCGCGTTGAAACTGGCACTCGAGTTGGCCGGAGCCGGTCAGAAATTGACGCTCGACAATCTGAAATTTCGTTTGGGACGCGACGATCTCATCGATGTGTCGCTGGAGGGCGCGGTCAGCGACCTGTCGGCCATGGCTGGAATAAAATTGGCGTTCACGGCCAAAAGCGAGGATATGTCGAATTTCAAAAAGATCGGGGGACCCGCCATCCCCTTTCAGGGCGCCTTCAGTATTTCCGGTGAGTTGATCGATCCGGCGCCTAAAGTATACAAGATCCCTGCTTTCACCGCCGTCTGGGCTGAGAGCGAAGAACACGGATGGCTGGAATTGGATATGACCGGTCCACGGCCGCACGTAAAAGCCGAGCTGTCGTCGGACAGGTTAGACCTGCGGCCGCTCTTCCCGTCGGGCAAAGAGAAAAGCGACGAAAAGACCCAACCTTCAACATCAAAGACCCCCAAAACCAGGGTTTTTTCCGCACAGCCGCTTCAGGTGGATGCCCTCAAAGCCTTTGACGCCGATCTGACCTATCGGGACAAGCAGATCCTGCTGCCGAATCTGGCCTTCGAAGATGTGATCGTGAAGGTCCGGCTCAAAGAGGGAAACCTGGATGTCAAGCCCGTCAATTTCAAGATCGGCGGGGGCACGGCGGGCGCCCAATTTGCCCTGCACACCCAGACGTCACCAGCCCGGATGGCCGCAAATCTGGATATCGAACAGCTGGAAATCGGCCCGATGCTGGATCAACTGGAGTCTCGGCGCAGCTTCGAAGGCAATTTGGATGCGGCTTTAAATCTGGAAGGCTCCGGCGATTCGGTGGCCGCGATTATGGCAAACCTCGACGGTCACCTACACATCGCCACAATCGACGGACGCGCGGACAGCAGGGATCTGGATCTGCTCGAACGATATCTCGGCAGCGGTGTGCTGCGAATGCTCAATCCGTTTCAGGAGAAGAGAGAATACACCCCGGTTAATTGTTTCGTCACCGTGATCGAAGTCCAGGAAGGTCTGGCGGGGATAAAGATACTTCTGGACACCGACCGCACGAGCATTCTGGGGGCCGGCGACATCAATCTTGAAACCGAGGTCCTGGACCTGGGCATCAAGCCGTCGCCCAAAAAAGGAGCCCTGCCGGCCGATGTCAGCTTCAGTTTCAGGGAATTGTCCCAGCCGTTTCGCCTGGGCGGCACCCTCGCCCAACCATCCCTGACCATCGATCCCGGCCGGGCGGCGCTCACCCTGGGAAAATTTGCCGGTGCCCTCGCCCTGGGACCGGCCGGGCTGGCTGCCTTTTTCGGGGATATCTCCTTAGGCAAAAAGGATCCCTGTGCGGTTGCCCTGCAGGGCATCAAAAAGGCGGAGCAAGCCGCCGAAGGCGAAAAAACCAAAGGTACATCTAAAAAGACCGCTGCTGGGACAGAGGAAAAGAAGAAAGAAAAGTCGGGTGGATTTTTTCGCCGCCTGTTCGGCAAATAAAGGATCCGAGGTTTCGGATGGCAAAAGTTGGCAATTATTTAAGTGCAAAACGGCAAATTTATAGAATCAGGGGATTACGGGTGTTTTTAGCGCTTGAATTCAGCGGCATTAGCGTATCTTAGTTACCAAAACCCCCGAATCCTTCAATCTCAAAATCCCCGGATCCCTAAATCCCTCAATTCCTCAATTCCTGAATACCTAATCTTCTATTGCACTATTCCTGGGTAATCGTCACCAGGATCCTTTTGCGTAAGACTTTACCGTCTTGTAAGACCGCGATACTCATGCCGTTTTCCCCAGCCGGGATAATGCCGTTGGTGAAACCCGCCTCGGGGGTTGTTGCTTTCATCCTGACGCCCTCTTCCTTCCAGCCGATCAAATTTGCAGGAAAAAGGACGGCTGTCTCGGTTTTGCCCGGGGCGACGGCAATATCCGGCTCTTCTTTGAGGCCGCGCAACTCTTCGAAGGTCAGACCCACCCAACCGAAATTTCCGTTTCTCTTGCCGTTTTGCAGATAGTAGGTTTCCGACCAGTCAATGACCAAATCGCCGTCGGTCTTGTTGGTGAACGTGAAGTTAAATTGGTTGTAGTAGCTGAAGCCTTCGGCCTGCAGCGGTTCCAGCGTCACCTCATAATTCCGGGTGCTGACGGTCTGCATCGCAGGGTCGCTGCGGTAAATTTGCTCTGTGGCGCATCCGGCCATCACCAACGAAATGATTAATATTCCCCCAAAAAGCTTTTTAGACATACAGCACCTCCCTAAAGTGTTTTCCGCCCCGGACAGTTCAAACATTTTGTTGTCATATTAGAAGCCTTCTCAAAAAATGGATTTTGGTTCAATATCAAGGCGGATGCGAGGTTCCCAGCATAGCTGGATGACCCGCCTATTTTTAATATTCCGGTGGGCCTTAAACCGGAGGAATACAAATCAGTATTTCGAGGATTTAAGGCCCACAACCAAATTAAGATTCGATGGGTCATCCCGCAGCGCGGGAAACCGAGCACCCAACACAGGGATTGGGCCAAAAGACTTTTTGGAGTTAGCTTCTACTTCTATGTGACAGGCGATACTCGGGTGAAACGCTTTTGTGACGGTTTCAGCGAATGCCGCAAAAGAGTTTCGCAATGCCGGTATTTTTCTACCGCAGCTTATACTTCCCTGCCCTATCGCAGATCTGATTGGTGAAAACTGATTAATAGTGTAAACTAAAACAAGCGCTAGATTAAGTCAACACAATCCTGTTGATTCTTAGGCCTGAAATAATTATATTGCTCCTATATTTAAAACCTGCAAGGAGAACTTGAATGGATCCCCTATTGATCCTGATAGCGTTTGTATTCGGGTTTGCGGTTTATCGAGCCGGGCTGCCGCCGCTGGTGGGATATCTGATTGCCGGCTTCGTGCTCCAGGCCTTAGGCGTCGAGGGAGGCGAAAACCTTGAGACCGTCGCCGACCTGGGTGTTATGCTGCTGTTGTTCACCATCGGTCTGAAGCTCAAACTCAAAACCCTGGCACGCGCGGAAATATGGGCCGGCGCCTCGATCCACATGCTGGTCACCGTGCTGCTGTTCGGTGTAATTATCTTTGCCCTGAGTATGACAGGGTTTTCAGCATTTGCGGGGCTGGATTTCAAACAGTCCCTGCTGGTGGCCTTCGCCTTGAGTTTTTCCAGTACGGTGTTTGCGGTCAAGGTCCTGGAAGACCGGGGGGAGATGGCCTCCCTGCACGGCCGCGTCTCCATCGGCATCCTGATCATGCAGGACATCTATGCCGTCTTGTTTTTGACATTTTCGACCGGCAAGATCCCCTCACCTTGGGCCGTGGTTCTGGTCGGCGGCCTGATAGCCGCCCGGCCGCTGTTGATCGCCATGCTGGACCGGGTCGGACACCGGGAACTGCTCCTGCTGTTCAGCATATTTCTGGCTCTGGGGCTGGGCGCCGCCGGTTTCGATTTTGTCAGGTTGAAGCCCGACCTCGGCGCGCTTTTCATCGGGGTGCTGATCGCCGGCCACCCCAAGGCAGAGGAAATGTCCGATGCCCTGCTGAGTATCAAGGATTTATTTCTGGTGGGATTTTTCCTCAGCATCGGCCTGGCCGGCCCACCGAGTCTGCAGGCCTTTGGCATCGCGGCCCTGCTGACGGTGGCCGTCGTCTTTAAAGTTGCCCTGTTCTTTTGGCTGCTCTCAAAATTCAGACTGCGCGCCCGGACCTCCGTGCTGGCTTCGCTCAGCCTCGCCAACTACAGCGAATTTGGTCTGCTGGTCGGTGCCATCGGTGTTAAAAACGGTTGGATCGGTCCCGAATGGCTCATCACGATTGCCATCGCCTTGTCCATATCATTCATTGCGGCCTCGCCGCTCAACACCGCCGCCCATGACCTCTATGAACGCTGGTCGAAACGCTTGAAGCCTTTTGAATCCAAAACCCGGCACCCTGCCGACCAACCCCTTGACACGGGTGACGCCGAAATCGCTGTATTCGGGATCGGCCGGATTGGATCTGCAGCCTACGATGATATGCGCCAGCGCTACGGGGAGAAAGTGATCGGTATCGACTTCGATGCCGAGATCGTTGAAAGAAACCGCCGCAGCGGGCGCAACGTCGTTTGCGGAGATGCCACCGATATCGACTTCTGGGAAAGGGTCACGGCGGATAAACGGGAAAAAATCCGTATCGTGGTTCTTGCCATGCCCGAACACAAGGCCAACATGACAGCGTTGAACGAACTGACCCAAAGGCAGTTCAAGGGCAAAATCGCCGCCACAGCCATGTTTGACGACGAAGTGCAGGAATTAAAACAGGCTGGCGCCCACGCGGCTTACAATATCTATGCCGAGGCCGGCTTCGGCTTCGCCGAGCATATTTCGCGTGCCATCGAGGACGCTGGGGGAATCCCTGCAGCAGGCGATTTGACAGAGGAACCTGCTTCGACGTAGACTTCCGCCTGCGCTCGTCGAGCTTGGGGCCTCGTCACGCTTACTGCGTGACCACGACCCCACAAGACGACGGGACAAGTCCGTCTGCGCTCCTTGGGCTTCGCTTTCAGCTACGACCCAAGAGGTCGAGCTTGGGGCGCTGCCTCAGGGCTACGACCCCACAAAACGACGACACAAGTCGCAGGGCAGGCAGAAGACCCCGCTTCGTCCCCCTGAGGCGGCACTTCGCAGATCAAGCAGAGAATACAACAAGACGGGAGGCAAATAGCATGAAACTAAAAAAACGGTTATCGATACTTTTCTGCTTAACTGTGTCCATGTTCCTGGCTGGGACAGTGGGGACTGCAGACAGCTATGCTGAACAAATTGCCCTTTCATCGGGTCAAACGGTTTATGTGCCGGTATACTCTCACATATACAGCGGCATCAAAGGCCGGCCCTTCGATTTGACGGCAACCCTCAGCCTGCGCAACACCGACCTCAAAAATCCCATTACCCTGGTATCCGTCAAATATTATGATTCCGATGGTACGCTCGTCAAAAACTATCTGAATGGACCAAAACAGCTCGACAAGCTCGTATCAGCACGTTACATCATTCCGGAAGGCGATAAAACCGGTGGATCGGGGGCCAATTTCATTGTGGTCTGGCAGGCGCAAGGGCCGGTAAATCCGCCCATCATCGAGGCCGTAATGATCGGCACCCACTCGGGCCAGGGGATTTCATTTGTGTCGCGAGGCCAGGTGTTAAAAGAGGATCGCTGAGCTGGATCAAGAATTTCTGACCATCTCCCCCAGGCGTTTGTACAACCCGTAGGCCTCCCTTTTCCGGGAGCTTACCAGCGATGCGGCCGCATCGACCCCGAGAAGCGCGACCAAAAGAGGAAAACGGGGATCAGCCGCAAAGCGCCGCTGACGCCGGGATGCCTCCTCGGGCGCATTTAGATTCCAGGAAAAATGAAAGATGTGATGCCGAATAACCCAGACGATCCTGTCCCGTCGCTGCCGCGGCAGCCCGAGCCTTGTGAGGACTTTTGCCGCAACTTCCGCACCGACGACGTCGTGTCCCGGTGATCTGATTCGACCGCCTATTTCCTTTGTCGCTTCCGGTTTACCGACATCATGCAGCAGGGCCGCCCAGAGCAGATCCGGATCACAATCATCAGCACAGGCCTCCACAGCCAGCTTGGTATGAACGGCCACATCGCCTTCGGCGTGATATCGAGCCATTTGGGGTGTACCGGCAAGCGCCGCCAGTTCGGGCACCGCATCGACAACCCGCTTCCACCAGCCGGTTTTCAATTGCCTGAGTTCTTCTTCGATCTTTAGATAGCCGGACAATGTTTTCCCTTCCCCTGCGGCGGCCCGCCTTCATAGAAGTGGATTCAAAGCCGCGCTTTAGGCCGACAATCCCTCCCAAGGCGGATAAACCTCAGATCACGTCCAACGATCCGCCTCCGGCGGATTAGATGGGATTTTGAAACCACTTCTAGTCAAAATCAGCAGCGAAGGCCTTGACGCTTTGAAGATAGTTGACTATTGATACCGGTTGTCATATACATGTTCCGTTCGCCAGATTTCCTGACAGAAAAACCTTTAGAGGGTAGCGGATAGAGGCTGTTTAATACATGACAACCGCTATGTTATTTTTTACAAAAAAATCTAAATTTTTCCGCAGCGATGTACCATCCTTAAATTAATGCCACGGCCTCTGTACATTGCCACAAGCATATTTGACTGACGATCAAAGTCCCTTGGTTCAATAGCCACTTCTATATAAATGAAAATAAATATCTAGAGCGTTTGGGCAAGGCCATCTCGGCGATTGGCGACAACCCTGAGAGGACCCAGCAAAATACAGCTATCGGAACGTGATTTTGACAAACGCTTTAGACGTGTAGCTTACAGCAGTGGTTAAAAAAAAGTTCCGTTATCCAAACGTATTCAATGGTATCCCAACGTTATTTTCTACAACCGCTTATACCACCCTTTCAGTATTTCGGAAATTTTCTTTTATAAACAGTATAAACCTAAGACGAATCGGGCGCAAGCCGGACGGAGGCAGGCAACATGGGAACGACTGAAGATAAATCAACTGCACCTGAAGCAAGCCGCCAGCCGGCGGGATTGATGGTCCTCAGAACCCAGGCCATGCCCAAAGATGCCAATCCCAATGGCGACATATTCGGCGGCTGGGTCATGTGCCAGATGGACATCGGCGGGGGCTTGCTGGCCATGGAGGTTGCCCGCGGCCGTGTCGTAACCGTGACCGTGGACAAGATGGCCTTCGTCAGACCGGTCCAGGTCGGCGATACGATTTGCGTCTACGGCGAGGTCATCCGCATCGGCAACTCTTCCATGGACATCAAGCTGGAGGTCTGGGCCAAAGATCTCATCGAAGATTTTGAAGCCCAGAGACACCTGGTCACCGAGGCCGTCTTTCGCTACGTCGCCATCGACAAGAACCGCCGACCGCGCAGCATCCCTGAATCTGCAAAGGGATCACAACCTGACGGTTGATTTCGGCCATATCGGCTGATAAACCCATTAATTGAGGGGAGTTTCTCCGCAATGGTCCAAGCTATCGTTTAATCGTTCGGCGCCATCTGACGCGGTGTCCGGCCGGGATTGAAAAACTCCCTCAATTAATCGTTAAGGTCCACCCCATCATTGAAAGGAGAAAATCCAATGGCTGCTCCCATCCCGATTGTGTGCCCCTACTGCGGGGTCGGCTGCAATCTTGAGCTGGCGCTGGATGAAAACGGTCGGCCGATCAAAAGCAGCGCCACCGGACGCAATACCGAATTGAATGCCAAATATGCCTGTGTCAAGGGATTTACGGTTCACGAGCTCTTGAATCATCCCGAACGCCTGACCCAACCCTATATCCGCAAAGCCGACAAGCTGGAGCTGGTTTCCTGGGAAAGTGCTATCGCTGCTGCTTCGCGGGCCCTGATGGTAACGATCAACAAGTACGGTCCCGAAAGTGTCGGCCTGCTGTGCAGCGGGAAAATTCTCAATGAGGAAGCCTACCTATCCCAAAAGTTCCAGCGCGCCGTCATCGGCAACAACCACATCGACAACTGCGCCCGCCTGTGCCATGGTCCCTCTGAAGCGGCCCTCAGGCAACAGCTGGGGTATGGCGCCGTCAGCACCTTTCTGGAGGACTATGACGCCGTTGAGACGGTGTTTCTGGTTGGGGCCCACACGACATTTACCCATCCCGTAATTTGGATGAGCGTCAAAAAACGCGGTAAAAAAGGCGGCCTGAATATGATTTTAGCCGATCCGCGCGAAACCGATCTGGTCAAAAACGCGGCGGTTCACCTCAAGGTCAAACCCGGAGCCGACATCTTCTGGATCAAGGCCCTGGGAAAAATCCTCATCGAAAAAGGCTGGCATGACCAGGCGTTTTGTGAAAAGCACACCATCGGCTTCAAAGCGCTGTGTGAATCGGTCGCCGATTTAAACATCGATCTGGCCTGCCAAAGCGCAGGCGTCACCCGCCAGCAATTGGAAACGGTCGCCGAATTGATCCACAACAAACGCACCATTTTTATCTGGGGCATGGGGCTCACCCAGCATGCCCACGGCACGGACAATATTTCGGCCCTGGTGAACCTGGCCCTGCTGACTGGCAATATCGGCAAACCCGGCTGCGGATTGTCACCGCTGCGCGGCCAGAACAATGTCCAGGGCGCCGGCGATATGGGTGCTTTGCCGAACCTGTTGGCCGGCCACATGGAAGTCGACGACGAGGCCGCCCGCATTCATGTCGGCGCGATCTGGGGCACTGAAATCCCCTCCGGCCGGGGCCTGGCCGCACCGGAAATGATCCACGATATCGCCTCCCGCAAAATCCGGGCGCTGTATGTCATCGGTGAAAACCCGGTTGTATCCGAACCCCAATCCAATTTTGTCACCTGGATGCTGCAAAAACTCGACCTGCTGATCGTGCAGGATATATTTCCCAATGAGACATCCAAGTATGCCCATATCGTCCTGCCGGCCGCAATGGTAGGTGAAAAAGACGGCACCTTCACCAACGCCGCCCGACGGATTCAGTATACGGCGGCCGGTATCAATCCCCCGGGCGAAGCCAGGCCGGACTGGCAGATACTTCAGCTGATGGCCAATGCAATGGGGGCCGACTGGCAGTACACATCGACCGCGGAGATCTGGCAGGAAATACGCAGCGCTGCGCCGGTTTTCAGCGGCATCAGTCATGACCGTCTGAAAAAAGCAAATGCCAATGGCATCTTCTGGCCCTGCTATGATGAATCCCACCCGGGAACACCCCGCCTCTACGAAGACGGATTCGGTTTTCGTGACCGCCGTGCCAGGTTTCTGCCGGTCGATTTACCCGAGACGCTCATGGAACCCACCGAAGAATACCCCTACATTTTGATCACCGGACGCCTGCTGGAACATTTCAACACCGGCGAGATGTCGCGACGCTCCCGCAAACTTTTACGGTTAAAGCCGTCATCCTATCTGGACATCAATCCTCAGGACGCCGAAGCAGCCGGTTTCGGCGAGAACGATACCGTTCGCATGACCAGTCCCCATGGTACGGTGGTTCTTCCGCTGAAGCTGGACAGCAGAATGCAGCGCGGTTATCTGTTTGCACCGATCCACTACAGCGAGCCCAACTTCAATTCCCTGATGAGTGCCGTACCCATCGATCCCAAAGCCAGGATGCCGGCCCTGAAGGTAGTGCCGGTCAAGATTGAGAAGGTATAATTTTCGAGCCTGAAGTGAAGGTGCCGTAATCATACCAGCGCGGCCTCCCGCAAAATGACAGCTGGTCTGTAAGCAAAGAATGCGCTTATTTTCGCGCAAAGACGCCAAGGCGCTCAGATAAAACATACTATTGATCATTTCCTTTGCGGACTTTGCCCTTTGCGAGTTAAATACTATTGAGCTAGTTTCATATAAGAAATATCGATCGTCTGCCGCGCGCACCAATGGCCGTGGAGAGACCTCGCCAGCACCGGCCTACCGCGTCGCATCTTCGGCCCGCTGACGCATTCGTCTGTAAAATTGCGCTTGCAATCTACACTGTATTGAATTAATAAAATGAATCTGTCTGCTGTCGCATGTCATGCGGCGCACCCGGTATCTTGCAGAATTCACCGTGAGTGGGATATCAAATACCTTAAATATCTTAGACCACCTCGGGCGATTGTGCATTTATCCTCAATCATCACCTGAATCAAGGAGTGGCCTATGTTACCGATTCTATCCATCCATAGTCGTTGTACTGCAAAAGGTGATCGGCGCAGCCATCAATCCGCTGCGCTCGTTTTTGTCGGATTGCTCAGCCTGGTCCTGGTGTTTGGCGGTTGCTCCATGGTCGGCCCGGATTACGTCAAGCCGACGGCGCCGGAGCCGGAGAAATGGCTCGAGTCCCAGAACCCCCAGATTGAGAGCAAAGAAACCGACTTCAGCCAGTGGTGGACAGTGTTTAACGACCCGGTGCTGACCAGTTTGGTGGAAGCCGCCTACCGCCAGAACCCATCCCTTCATATCGCCGGCCTGCGCGTCCTTGAAGCCCGGGCCCAGCTGGGCATCGCCATCGGCTTTCAATACCCGCAAACGCAGCAGGCCAACGCCGATGCCACCGCCAACCAGCTCAGCAAGAACGCCCCCAACGGGGCCAATGCCGACCGGTATTTCTACAACTACCAGGCCTCCTTCGACGCCGCCTGGGAGCTGGATGTCTGGGGCAAGTTCCGACGCGCAGTGCAGACCGGTGTGGCCAACCTGGAGGCTTCGATTGCCAGCTACGACGACGTCCTGGTGACCTTGACGGCCGAAGTCGCCCGGGCCTACCTGCAGGTTCGCACCAATGAGGAACGCCTGGAGGTGGCCCGTCAAAATGTAGGGATTCAGAAACGGTCGCTGGAAATCGCCGAGGTGCGTTTTAAGGCCGGCGCTGTCACCGAGCTGGATGTGACCCAGGCAAGATCACTCATGAGGAGCACCGAGGCAACCATTCCGGAGTTTGAAGCCAATATCCGCCGAGGCCGAAACACCCTGGCCATTCTGCTTGGCAAACTGCCCGGCGAGATAGATCATATGCTCGGCGGACCGGGCCTCATACCGCAAGTACCTGCCGAGGTGGCAGTGGGCATGCCGACCGAACTTCTGCGCCGCCGGCCCGATATCCGGCAGGCCGAACGGCAGCTGGCCGGTCAGAGCGCCCTCATCGGAGTCGCCAAGGCGGATCTGTTCCCCCATTTTGCCCTGTTCGGCTCCCTGGGATTCCAGGCCAGCAGCAGTGTCGATGCCCGCTCGAACGATTCCGAGTTCAGCGACTGGTTCAAGGGGGACAGCTTCGTCCTTTCGGGCGGACCGGCGCTCAGCTGGGACATTTTAAACTACGGCAGGATCACCAACCAGGTCCGAGTGGAAGATGCGCGTTTCCAGGAACTGGCGGTCAATTATGAGAACACCGTCCTCAGAGCCGCCCAGGAAGTTGAAGATGCCATGATTTCCTTTTTGCGGACTCAGGACTCGGTGGGGTATCTGGCCGATGCGGTCAAGGCATCCAAACGTTCGGTAGACCTTTCAATGATTCAGTATCGGGAAGGATTGGTCGACTATCAGCGCGTACTGGACACCCAGCGCTTTCTGACAGAGCTTCAGGACCAGCTGGTATTTACCGCCGGCTCGGTGGACCTGGGGCTGGTCACCCTTTACAAAGCCCTGGGCGGCGGCTGGCAAATTCGAAAAGACAAAGAATTTGTGCCGCGCGACATTATAGAGGAAATGGAAGCAAGAACCGATTGGGGCAATTTGCTGACTCCGGAAGAATATGAGTACCCGCCGTCCCAGGAGGTCAAAAAAGTATTGCACAAACCGGATTTCTAGATCTTCGGGGTGCGGGTTACGAGTTGCAGGTTGCGGGTTGCGAGATGCGGGATACTATAATAGGGCGCCTGGGGTAAGATCTGTATTTGATTGAGTCGAAGACAGATAGAAATAAAAAATTAAACCCGTAGCCTCAATCAACATATTCAACTTAATCAACCCAATAATTTTGATCCATAAACGTTTTAGCCGAACATGACGATCTCAACCATCCAAACCGTTAGCGGCGAGAGCCTGAAAAGAAAAATGCCATGACCACGGAATTCGACCCCAAAAAGAGTTATCTGGCTGTCAAAGCCAATGAAAAGATGATCGCCTATGTGGGATTTAACGTCAACCTTGGAGAAGGTGGCGAAGGAAAAGAAGGCGTCGTTAAAATTTCCTCCTTTCAACGCGCTTACGGTGGAGGCTATCTGACGCTAACCTTTATCGTCGACAAAGGCCAGGATCAAATGCTGATCGAACAGCTTGAGCAGGTCTGCGCCAACCTGACGGAGGATGCCCTCAAACCTGGGCTGGGCGACGAATTCGAAAGGTTGGTTAAAGTCGACCTGGATTTGCTCGAAGAAGTCAGAGGCTGGTACGTTGAGGAACTCAACCTATATTTCCGTTCGATTGCCGGCCAGGAAAAGATGCTGGTCGAGAGCAGAATTATTCCTGCTTTGGAAAAAATACTACCCTGCCGTTTCGATCCTGTGGAATGGTGGCCGGAAGGCAGAATGCCGGAGGCGCCCGAGGGCAAAGAAATCAGGGAGCCGGTTTCGCTGGGGGGACTCTTCAAAAAATGGTTTGGATCCAGCTGACAAGAGCTCTCGGCTCATGGCTCAAAAAACCATAGAAGATAAGATGGCAAGAAGTTGAGAAAATAAGATCCGCGGATATTTGGGTCATGCCTATCTTCTACTCTTCTTATCTTGCAACCTTCTTTCAGCAATTGTATTCGTTTGAATTTTGGGCTGTCCGCCATGAACGATGCGCTATTAGCTTTTACAGCGATTTTGACATACGGATATCACAGCATTAGGTTAACCGAGGGGTCGGGGAGTTTTTCAATCCCCGCTATGTCTGACCCCTTAATTTAGCTAAATAATAAATAATCCTCTCTTCTACTATTTTAGGAGACCCTATGCCGTTAAAAGTGAAAGCGACTCTCAAACGACCTGGTGTTATGGTTGTCTCTCCTATCGGTGCCATCGATGCGGGGACCTACACGACCCTCGAAAGCAAAATCGAGGAGGTCCTGCAACAATCGCCGGACGTCATCTTATTTGACATGGAATTCACGGATTACATCAGCAGCACCGGTATCCGGGTGTTGTTGAAGGCCAAAAAGGCCCTGCAGGAAACCGACGGCAAAATTGTTTTCATGAACCTCCAGCCGCAAATCAAAAAGGTGTTCGAAATCCTCCAGGCCGTACCTTCCCTCAAGGTTTTTGCCAGCATAGAGGAGCTGGATAATTATTTGGATGTGATTCAAAAGGCAGAGCGCAGGAAAATGTCGTCCGGAAATTAAGCAGAGATGAATCTGATGCTGAAGTAAACAAACTATCACGACAAGATTCGCATCATATGCCGGCCGATAGGCGGATGGCTGAAGGCCAAGCGAGCTTTAGCTCGCGGTCCGCCTATCAATCAATTACATATAACCGGTGACCAATCGGCCGGGCCGGGTGAGATTTATTTCGAGCAATCCCAAGATGACACGTTACTGCTCGGATTGAGAGGCAGCTGGAAAATCGGTCAAAAACTACCGCCCGCCGCAGAGGTGCAGCAGCACATAGACTCCCGCCCGACGATCCGGCGGATTGCCTTCGACGCCAGGCGGTTGACTGCCTGGGACAGCGCGCTGTTGACCTATCTTATCAAAGTCGTCGATCAATCCCGCAAAAACAAGATAGATATCGATGATGGGGGGTTGCCAAAGGGCATAAAAAGCATTTTGCACCTGGCGTCTGCGGTACCGGAAAGAAAAGGCGCCCGCAAAAAAGCCGTCCGCCGGCCCTGGCTGCAACGCGTCGGGGATTACGCCGTTAACACCGGCAGATCGACGGTTGAATTCATAGATTTTATCGGCGCGGCCTTCGTGGCGTTCTTAAAATTTCTGGTCGGCAGGGCTCGCTTCCAGCGTTCCGACCTGATGGTGTTCATTCAGCAAAGCGGTGCCCAGGCCCTGCCCATAGTAACGCTGATCAGCGTGCTGGTAGGCTTGATATTCGCTTTCATCGGCGCGGTCCAGCTGATGATGTTCGGCGCCCAGATTTACGTGGCCGACCTGGTGGCCATCGCCATGGTGCGGGTCATGGGGGCCGTAATGACCGGTGTCATCATGGCCGGCCGCACCGGGGCCGCTTTCGCGGCCCAGATCGGCACCATGCAGGTAAACGAGGAAATCGATGCACTCCAAACGCTCGGCATCTCGGCGATGGAATTTCTGGTCCTGCCGCGCATGCTGGCCCTGGTATTGATGATGCCCTTGTTGTGCATTTATTCCGATTTGATGGGTATTTTCGGCGGGATGATCGTCGGGGTGGGTATGCTCGACATCGAACTGGTTCAATATATCAACCAGACGAAAAATGCTTTGAACCTGACTCATTTCTGGATCGGAATCGTCCACTCGATTGTTTTCGGTATCCTGGTGGCCCTGGCCGGATGCCTGCGCGGGATCCAATGCGGTCGCAGCGCCTCGGCGGTGGGCGACGCCACTACCTCGGCGGTGGTGACCAGTATTGTCGCCATCGTGGTGGCCACGGCGATTATCACCATCGTCTGCAACACGCTGGGGATATGAAAAGCGAATGTTGATTATCGAATAATGAATGTCGAATGTCGAAGTAATGTATTCTATCTTTAGTGATGAACGCATCAAAGCCCCACATCGTCGTCGAAGATCTAACCATGGCCTATGGATCCTTCGTAGTTCAGCGGGATCTGACCTTTACCATCAACCGCGGCGATATTTTCATTATCATGGGCGGCAGCGGGTGCGGCAAAAGCACCCTCATGCGGCACATGGTCGGTTTGAAAGCGCCCGCCAAGGGCAAGGTTTTCTATGACGGCGTCAGTTTTTGGGACACCGATCCGGCCCAAAGACAACAGTTCATGCGCAAGATCGGCATATCATATCAGAGCGGCGCCCTGTGGAGTTCCATGACCCTGGCCGAAAACATCGGGCTGCCGCTGCAGGAGTTCACGGATTTAGGCCGCAATGAAATTCAAGAAATCGTTTCACTGAAACTTTCCCTGGTAGGGCTGGCCGGTTTCGACGACTACTATCCGTCTGAGATCAGCGGGGGTATGCAAAAGCGGGTGGGATTGGCCCGGGCCATCGCCCTGGACCCGGAAATCGTCTTCTTTGACGAACCGTCGGCGGGACTGGATCCGATCAGCGCCCGCCTGCTGGATGATTTGATCCTCGAACTCAGTGACAGTCTGGGGGCCACCGTGGTCATCGTAACTCATGAACTGGCCAGCATTTTCACCATTGGGAACAACTCGGTGTTCCTCGATCCGGAAACCAAAACCATGCTTGCCGTCGGCGATCCCAAAAAACTCAGGGACGAATCGGGCATTCCGACGGTCCACAAGTTTTTAACGCGCGGGGAGGGCTGAAGATTGCGGATTTCGGATTGTAGATTTCAGATTTAAGAAAAGAAAATTGGAGAATCCTGACTCATGGCAAAGCAGGCAAACAAAACGATGATCGGCTTGTTCGTGTTGGGCGCCATCGTGCTTCTGGTGGCTGGCCTTGTCACCCTGGGGTCCGGCCGCTATTTCAAGGAAACCCATCGCTACGTGACATTTTTCGACGGTTCGGTAAAAGGCCTGGCGGTCGGGGCACCGGTCATGTTCAGGGGCGTCAGCATCGGCAAAGTCGTGGATTTTGCGATGTATTTCAAAAGAGCGATGGGGAATTTAAAATCCCGGTGCTTATCGAGCTTTATCCAGAAAAAGTAATCGGCCTGGGCATCGAGCTGACCAGGGAACAGGAGGAAAAGCTCTGGCAGGACATGCTGGATGATGGCTTTCGAGCCACATTGCAGGTCCAGAGCCTGGTTACCGGCCAGCTTGTCATCGATCTGGATTTCCACCCGGGCGCACCCCTTAATTTTCACGGCCTGGAGGAATTTAATCTCCCCACGGATATCATCGAAATACCGACCGCCAAGTCCAGCCTCCAGGAGTTTGCCCAGAAAATCGAACGAATACCTCTTGATCAGATCGTGGACGACCTCAGAATATCACTGAAGGGCATTAAGGAAATCATCAATTCGCCGGAAATAGCCAAAAGCCTGACCTATCTGGAAGAAACCATGAGGGATGCCCGCAACCTTCTGCGCCACATCGATCAAAAAATCGATCCGCTGACCGCCAGCCTGACCCAGACCTCGGACAGCGCCCGCCGACTGGTAAATAACGTCAACCGCCGTGTTGGACCGGTGCAGACCGATCTTGCCGAAACCACCAAAGAATTCAGGGCGGCGTTAAATGCCGCAGAAGGAGCGCTGGAATCCGTGGATGATATGGTAGATGAAAACTCTGAATTTCGCTTTCAGGTTGACACGTTTCTAAGTGAGATCACATTGATGGCCCGGTCTTTAAGGGCTTTCGCCGACTATCTCGAACGCAACCCCGATGCGTTGCTGAGAGGAAAGGTAAAAAGGGCAGGTCAAAAATGATACGAGAACGCTTTGGTCCGTTGCAGGTTATTTTTTGTAGCGCATTACTGCTAGTGGTTGCATGCTCTCCCTTTGGCACCGGGACAGTCCAGCCCTCTAAAAACTATGTTCTGAGCTCATTGTACAGCGCCGAGACCCAACCCCAACCAGTGGCCGATCTGCGTGATATCGGTATTATGGTGGGACCGATCAGACTGGCGATGTATCTTGACCGATCGGATGTCGTCATCCGCAACAGCCAAAATGAAATCGAGATTGCCGACTTTTCTTCCTGGGCCGGTCCATTGCCGGAAAATTTCAGCAGAGTGCTGGCGGAGAATTTATCGCTGTGGTTGAATACCAAAAAAGTTGCGATTTTCCCCGGAGCAAAATTGCCGATTTACGATTATGCCGTCAGCATGAATGTGAATCGCCTGGACGGGCGTCCGGGCGGCGAAACCCACTTAAGAGCCAGGTGGGTCATTTTGGATAAAAACAGGAAAAAAATGCTTCACCAGGATCACTCCATTTTGAGCCATACCACTGAAAATAAAAGCATCGAGGCTCTGGTTGCCTCCCAGAGCCAGCTGATTGTCGATTTCAGCCGCAAAATCGCCGAAGCCATCAATGAACTGCATACCAAAAAGACGGCGGAACAGTGAACCCATTATTGGCTATATTTCTGTGTGTATTTGTGATAGATTTGGATGACGGATGACTGAGACCTGCGACGGCGCATATTGAATTCCAGCTCAAAAAATATAAAACTCCCTGCACTTTGCGCTTTAAACCCTCTACCTTTCGCCTTACTCCATATGACATCTAGCAGTTTATCGGAACGGACATGACAAGTATGAAAAACCTGATTCTCTTATCGATTTCGACATTGTTGGTGATCGCCTGCGCTCACGGCAAAACCGAAAATTTTCCAAGCGTTGCCAACCAATCCGAAGCCGCTGAAGTCTTTGTCATCAGAGATAACAGCTTGATGGGATGGGGGATGTCGCTAAAGGTGGCGCTGGACGATTCGATCATCGCCCGTCTGCGCTCGGGGGAATATGTGTCGTTTTATGTCGAACCCGGTTTCCACTCCCTGGACATATCCAAACCGACCCTGACAGCGCCCTTTGAAAAGGGCGGCATCTACCACTTTTTAATCAGAGCGGAATACACCAAGTTCGGCTTTGATATCCAGCGCATCGGCCCGCGACAGGCCGAAATCTGGCTCTCCAAGACGAAACCGATAGAATAAGCTACAGATGACAGAAGACTGAATACAGAAGACAGAAAGGAAAATCTGGAAACTCATCTTGTTTGCAGAATGAAAACCAAAGCGCAAGCGCCATGGTGTAAGGTTCAGGGTATAGAGTGTAAGGTTTAAGACGTCAGGTTGTAGGCTAGTGGCGCAAGAATGGGAATGGCATTCGGCTTTCGACCTTCGGCGCAAGGCCACCAACCCGAAAGCCGTGCGCCGAAAGCCGAATGCCACTCGCTCCCTTGCACCGCTGGCGCTGGCATCTAACCTCAAACCATATACCCTATACCCTATACCATAAACCTTATACCACTGGTTGGTTCCTCGAAACTCTCGCCATACTCTATAGTCAAGCATATTTCCCCGGATGCCCGATCAAGCAACCAGCGCCAGATACACATCCATCACATTGGTGCGGGTAGGCCCGGAGATGATCAGGCCGTCCAGTGCTTGAAAAAAATGGTAGGAGTCGTTGCGTCTGAGGAAGTCGAAGGGATCGATGCCAGTGGCCTTAGCACGCTCCAGGGTGTCGCCGTCGACCAACGCTCCGGCCGCATCGGTCGGCCCGTCACTGCCATCGGTTCCGCCGGCCAGAATGACGATGTTGTCACGGCCCGCGAGCGCCACGGCGGCGGCCAGAGCCAATTCCTGATTGCGGCCGCCTTTGCCGTCGCCACGGATGGTCACCGTGGTTTCCCCCCCGCACAGGATACAGGCCGGTGCCGCCAGCGGGTTACCCGAATCCCTAACTTCGCCGGCAATGGCCGTCAGCACTTTGGCCACTTCGCGTGCTTCTCCCTCTACCGTTGAAGAAAGAATCAGCCGGCGGTAGCCCAACTCCTCCGCCTTTGCGCCCGCAGCCTCTAACGCCTGGATATTGGTGCCGACCAACTCCGAAAAACAGCGTTGAAAAACGACATCCCCCGCCTTGGGGGTATCTTCGATCTCGCCTTTCAAGCCCTTTTCGATCCGGTTTTGCACGGATCGAGGCACACGGTCCCAGATGTCGTACTTTTCAAAAACCCGGCGCGTATCGCCGAAAGTGCTGGTATCCGGAACCGCAGGTCCGGAAGCAATCACATTTAAATCGTCACCGATGACGTCGGAAAGAATCAAGCTGACAACCGTTGCCGGATAGGCAAAGCGAGACAGCCCGCCGCCCTTGGCGCGCGACAGATGTTTGCGGATGGTATTGATCTCATGGATGTCCGCACCGCAGGCCAAAAGCAGCCGCGTGACCTCTTGCTTGTCCGTCAGGGTGACACCTTGCGCCGGAGCTACCAGAAGCGCCGAACCGCCCCCCGAAATGAGGCAGAGCACCAAATCCCGCTCACCGGCCGCCTCGGCCAGCGACAGGATCTCCTCTGCGCCTTTAATCCCACGCGCATCGGGCACCGGATGGCTGGCCTCTTGGATTCGCACACGCTCCAGCGGCAGCCCGTGCCCTTCTTTGACCACGACCAGGCCGTCTGCAATACGGTCACCCAGCAGGTCCTCCAACGCCCTGGCCATCGCGGCACCGGCCTTGCCGGCCCCGGTGACCAGTATTCGGTCGTAATCCTTTAAAGCAAATCTGTGGCGGCCCACTTGCAGCACATCATCAACCAGATGAGTATGCCGCAGAACCGACGCTATCGGATCCACCGCTTTGAGGGCCGCCTGAAAAATTTCCAGGGCGTGCTGTCGGATGGAATTGGCTTGCCTAGTCGGTGGTGTCATCGTTTGCCTCTCTGTTTTAAGATGTGGTAATATCCTGGCGGGATTCGAGCTGTGATCCCGACCGCCGGTCGCTGGAAACTATATAGGTGTCGGGTTAAAGTATAAGGAATAAGGTTAAAAGAATTTGAAGTGAAGATCCGGGTCCATAGGGCCCGTCTCCGCAAGGGCTACGTCGCGGTAGAATCGGGCTTTAAATTCACCCCAAAGGAGTGGCGTTAGCCTGGACTCCGAGCGACATGCTGGAATAATGGCCTCCGGCTCGTAGAGCCTACGGATCGGAGAGAATAATGGAAAATTGGGAGTCAAAAACCGATGATGGATTGAATTTATATTCCGGCCCGTGCGATCCTGATAAAATCAGATCCCAGTCCGTTATACCCATTATTCCAACACTCCAGTATTCCATCATTCCATTACGGATGGTCACGGCACAGCCAATTTTCACTGAGCCGGCTCGAAGGATCAGGTATTCAGGGTTGGTATGAATTGCCCGCCGCGCTGCTACTCTGCGATCAGCTTCTTGCGGTTCTGAACGTAGGCGTTGCGGATCATCACGTAAGGATCCAGAGCCGCCTCTTTGAGTGCCTCGTACTCGCCAATCCGCAGGGATGTGTCGTTGACCGCCTCACCGGCCCGGATGCCCACCGAGGTCCAGAAATCGTCAAACAGCCACCAGATCGGATCCAGAAAGGTGTCCCCGACCCGCCCCAGGCCGTCGCGCGCGCTGGAGGGGCCTAGAAATGGAAGCATGAGGTAAAAGCCGTCGCCAAATCCCCAGACCGCAAACGTCTGCCCCATGTCTTCGCGGCTGAGGTTCTGCAGGGCCGGATATTTGGCCGCCTGGTTGAACAAACCCAGGATCCCGATGGTAGTGTTTACAAAAAACTGATCGAATTCCAGGCTCGCTTTTTTGGCTTTGCCCTGCAGCACGCAGTTGATAAAGCGCACCGGAAAGCGGATATTGTACATAAAATTTCTGATGCTGATGCGCATCCCTTCAGGGACAACCCCCCAGACCTGGGCCACCGGCTTGAGCACGCCGAAATACAGCTTGTCGTTGAGATGATAAAGGTCGACATTGGGATAATACAGGGGGTCGGCGATCAGTTCGACGTCTTCTTCCTCCTCGTACTCATCGTCATATTCGTCATCGTATTCATCTTCTTCATCCTGCCCGGCCTGATCTGCGGCTTCCCCGGGGGGTGTTTCCGATTGGCTGTCGGTCGAATCCTGGCTTTGCTGCGCAAGCAGCAGGCCGGACATCTCCACGGGTATATTTTCAAAAGCCCCGGCAGGCCGGTGGGCACCAAGGACAAATAGAAATGCGGTCACCGCCACGATATACAAAGCCTTCCTCACCGGTTCAACGCTCATTTCTCCTCCTGGTATTTACTATTTTCTCTCAACCCTGCTTGGTCTTTTTCCGTAAAACTTCCAGTAATTTGTCCGGGGAGCCTTTCGAAAGAATCTGCTTGAACTGAGTGCGATAATTTTTGACCATGCTGACCCCTTCGATGATGACGTCGTAAACCCGCCAGCTGCCGCTTTTATTGGTCAGCCGGTAGAACAGGGGAATCTTGGTGCCGTCCGATGTCTGCAGATAGCTTTGAACTTCAGCTCGGCCCTTTTTCAGCATCATTTCCTTGTCGAAGATAACTTTCTGATCGGAGTAGGCCAGCAGCCTGTCGGCATAAACACCCTGAAGCAGTTTCTTAAACAAGGCGACAAACTCTGTTCGCTGCGCGTCGTTCATTTTTTTCCAATTCCGTCCCAGGGTTCTGCGGGACATCTCCTTAAAATCGAACACCTTGTCGATTTCCGCGCTGAGGATCTCTACTTGCTGATCTTTGGCTTTGGCCTTGAAGGCCGGGTCACCCAGGGTGCCAAGCAGGTCGGTGACTCCTTTCTCCACGGTTTCCTTGGGTGTTGCCGCCAGACCCTGCAGCGGCAGCAACATTAAGAACGCTAAAATCAATATCACTCCGGCAAATCGTTTTTTCATATCAGCCTCCCTCCGGGATTTGTTTGTATGGTTGCGATCGTTATGATCGTTTGGTTCGTTAGTATCTCTGCAATGGGCCTGGAATGCCAGGTTGTGCGGGGTTTACTAAAAGCGCTGTCACAAACCCCAACCCGTAACCCGCACCGCGTAACGCGAATTTATTCTTCCCCTTCTCCTCCACCCACGTCGCCAAAAGCATATTTGCTGACCAGATCCATGATATCCGTCGGCGAATTGGTGTCGGTAATGCTGTCGCCGTTGGCCAGCAAATCACCGCCCCCGCCGGGATCGACGGCCACATATTTATCCCCGATCAATCCTTCGGTCTTGATCGAAGCAATGGCGTCGTCAAAGATTTCAATGCCGTTATTGATCTTGAACAGGACATTAACCTGCTGGTTCTCCTGGTCGAGGGTGAACTTTTCCACCCGCCCGATTTCCAGTCCCAGCATGTTGACCGGGTTGCCTTCCCGCAGACCGGTCACGGTGTTGAACTTGGCGTACAGCGAATAGGTGTTTTCGCCCAAAAACCCCACATTGCCCAATTTGACCGTCATGTAACCGATGCAGAACAACCCGATGACCACGAAAATCCCGACCACTGTTTCCTTGGAATATTTCTTCATTACGCTTTTCCTCCGCGTGCACACGAAAAATGTGCGATTTTATTTTGATTGAACCGAGCGAATTCCATCACGGATTCGATTTCGATCTGGGGTTTGCCCTAGGCCAGACCGGCCAGCACGCTGAACTCAATACACTCGTCCGATTGGTCCTCACCGGCCATGGCGGTCTCGATGCCGCCCATTCCGTGTGCCTGGAAGTCCTTGGTAAAATCGGCCATGATGCGTTCGGCTTCATCGATATCGGAGTACGGCAGCACGGTGGCATACTCGTTGATGGTCTGACGCGAAGAGAAGCCTCCCACCGCACCGAAGTGTTTGTTGATATAGGATCCCAGCGACCGAATAATCTGCTGGGTCACGTCGTGTCCCAGATTGGCGCTGATAACATCGATGTCGTCGATGGTAAAGACCGCCGCCGCATAGGTGGCATCCGGTCGGCGCTGGCTGAGATCGCTTTGATAGCGAACCTTGAAATGCCGCTTGGAATACAGCCCGGTCAGCTCTTCTCCCAAACTCTCAAGGCTGCTGATCAACTCCTGGCGGAAGGGGTGATCCAGGGCTTCGAAGTCTTCCGGATCCCCCTGAAATACGATTTTGCGGTCATACAGGGCCAGGATGCGGTTGGAGATAAAATACACATCCGGGATTTCGTGGCTGATCATCAGGGCGGTAAATCCAAAGCGCTTCTAATACTCGGCCACCATGCCCAGGATGGCATTTTTGCGGATGGGGTCCTGGCCGGTGGTCGGCTCATCGAAAAGCACAATCTGCGGATCGGTGACCAGAGCGCGTGCCAGGGCGGTGCGCTTCTGCATGCCGCCGGATATCTCCGACGGGTATTTGTCGTATACTTCGGTCAGCTCGGTCTGCTCGATGCGGGCCATGGCCTTTTCTTCGATTTCCTTTTTCTTTAACTTGGTGCCGTATTTCAGCGGCATGGCCACATTGTCGAATACCGTCAGCGAATCAAACAGGGCGTTGTTCTGAAACATATAGGCGATCTGACCGATGTACGCGTTCCATTCGGCTTTGGTCATTTTGTCGATGGCTTTGCCGCGGAACAAGATTTCGCCCTCGTCGGGTTTGAGCATGCCGATGATGTGCTTGAGGGTCACGCTTTTGCCCGTACCGGAAAGACCGATGAGCGTGGTCACCTCGCCCTCATAAATGGAGAAATCGATCCGGTTCAAGATATTGCGGGTGCCGAAGGTTTTACTCACCCCTCTAAACTCGATCAAAGGTTCTCGTTGCTCCTCCATAACATCTCCCAATCAAGAGTTATTTGAACTCAGGTTGTAAATTCTCTGTATTTTATGGAAAAAGATTTCATCACGAAAACACGAAAAACAGAAAGCACGAAATTTTCTTGTTCTTTTTCGTGTTTTCGTACTTTCGTGTTTTCGTGAACATTTTGTTCCTTTTTGCTTTCGACATGTCCGGGTTAGTTTGACTATGATTCATTATACTATGAATGAGGTCACAACATAGTCTGAGACCAGGATCATCACACACGAGATGACAACCGCCGAGGTTGTGGACAGGCTGACGCTCTTGGCCCCGAAGCTGTCGGTGCGCATGTGGGTGAAAAAGCCCTGAAAACAGCAGATGGTAACGACCAGCAGGCCGAATACGATGGACTTGTAGTAACCGCCCATAATGTCGGACATCTCGGTGCTGGCCACGACCCGATAAAAATAAGTGCCCGAATTGACTCCCAGCAGCACGCAGCCGCTGAACCAGGCACCGATAATGCCGATCAGATCGAAAAAAGTGGTCAAGATCGGAAAACTGATGATGGCCGCCGCAATCCGCGGACTGATCAGATACCCCAAAGGATCGATGCGCATGGTGGACAGGGCATCGATCTGCTCCGAGATGCGCTGAATGCCGATTTCCGCCGTCATAGCCGAACCCGCCCGGGCGGTGATCATGATGGCGGACAACACCGGTCCCATCTCCCGGATCAACGTCAGAGAGATGGCGGTACCCAGCACCCCGACGGAACCGAATTTGACTAGGACGAAATACAGCTGCAGGCCCAGCACCATACCGGTGAAAAAGCCGACCAGCAGCACAATCTGAGTTGACTTAGCCCCGATAAAATAGATCTGGGCGATGATTTCCGGTACCTGCTTGATACGAAATATCATAAAAAAAGACCGGAAGAAAAATATGGCCATGGCCCCCAGGTTGTTGTTCAGGCGCAGGGCGCCGTCGCCGAAAAAATTGAAAAATGATTGCATTGGATGCTTTTTAGGTCTTGCAGCTGCTGAGTCAGCGGTGGTCTCGACCGAAGAATTTTCTGCCATATTACGGGTTCCCCTTCCTCCATGGCGAATTTGCTGAAAATGGGTCTGAATTTTGCGGGATTTGCAAGAATGTGTGCCCAAAAGACTTATCATAAAATTGGAGAAGCGCAAGAAAAAATTGGAATTTTAATCAAATATTATTATATTGAGCCGGTAGGATCACCATCATTGAATAAACCACCGGCAGCTTGCATTCTGAGTTGAAACGGGATTACTGCTATTAGACCAATCGCCTTTCAAGGAGATTCACCGGCATGTCAAACAAACTCTACATCGCCTCGATGGAAGCCCGCAGCGGCAAGTCAGTGGTCGCCCTTGGTGCCATGGAACTGCTCTCCCGGCGTTTGAACAAAATCGGATACTTTCGGCCGGTAGTCCCCGGGCCCGAAAGGGATAACAATATCGAGCTGATCAAGGGCCGTTACCTTCTGGCACAGCCCTATGACACCATGTACGCGTTCAACCACGATCAGGCCCAGGACCTGATGGCCGCCGGTAAATACGACACCATTTTGAAGACCATCCTCGACAAATTCAAAGCTCTGGAAAGACAATGCCGCTACGTGGTCTGCGAAGGCACGGATTACACCGGTGTATCTTCGGCGTTTGAGTTCGATTTCAATGCCGAAGTAGCCAACAATCTGGGTTGCCCGGTGATGGTGGTCGTCAGCGGCCGGGATCTCCCCCCGGCGGATATTATCGATGCGGTCCGCTTCGCGCGGGAGTCTTTCGAAAGTCACGGCTGCACCATCATGGCGACCGTAGTCAACCGGGTGGCCCCCCGGCTGGCAAGCTCGGTCAACGAACGGCTAACCTCGACGGTGTCCGGCTCAGGACCCGTTTATATCCTGCCGGAAGAACCGATGCTGGGCAAACCGACGGTGGGCGAAATCGCCACAACTTTAGAGTGTCGGACCCTGCAGGGCGATGTCGCCGGTCTGAATCGTGAGGTCAACGATATCAAAATCGCCGCCATGAACCTGCCGCATTTTCTCGACCATGTCAGCGAAGGAACCCTGATCATGACTCCCGGGGATCGCTCAGACGTCATCCTGGGCAGTTTGGCGGCCACCGTATCCGAGACCTATCCCAATATCTCCGGGCTGCTTTTGACCGGCGGAATCCTGCCGGACGACCAGGTGCAGCGGCTGGTCGATGGTTTCAGAAAAGCATCGCCCATCCCCATTCTGGCTGCGGATACCGACACCTATACCACCGCCATCAAGGCCAGCTCGGTAAGGGCCGGACTCACCCCGGAAAACGATCGCAAGATAGCCTCCGCTCTGGGGCTGTTCGAATCCCACGTCGATATCGCCGGACTCGAAGAGCGCATCGCCGTGGTTCGCTCGACCCGGGTGACGCCAATGATGTTCGAATATGAACTCATCGAACGGGCTCGGGCCGACCGCCAGCATATCGTTCTGCCGGAAGGTCTTGAGGAACGCATCCTGCGGGCCAGCGAAATCCTGCTGCGACGCAACGTGGTTGACCTCACCCTGCTGGGAGACCCGCAAAAAATCCAGCAAAAAAGCGCCGGCCTGGGTCTCAATCTCGAGGGGATCAACTGTATCGATCCGCTTGAGTCGGACCTGCTCGATAAATATGCCGACATCTTTTACGAGATGCGCCGGCAAAAAGGCATCTCCGCCGAGATGGCCCGGGACACCATGACCGATGTCGGCTATTTCGGCACCATGATGGTTCACACGGGGGCTGCCGGCGGCATGGTTTCCGGTGCCATCCACACCACCGGCGATACCATCCGGCCGGCGCTGCAAATTATCAAAACCCGGCCCGGTTTTTCGATCGTCTCCAGTGTTTTTCTGATGTGCCTGACAGACCGTGTGCTGGTGTATGGTGATTGTGCGGTCAATCCCGATCCCGACGCCGAGCAATTGGCGGATATTGCCATCAGTTCGGCTGATACCGCCGCCATATACGGTATCGAGCCCCGGATCGCCATGTGCTCTTACTCCACCGGCCAATCCGGCAAGGGCGCGGAAGTCGACAAAGTGCGCAAGGCGACCCGTATCGCCAAAGAACGCCGCCCCGACCTAAAAATCGAAGGCCCCATCCAATACGATGCGGCGGTGGATGCCGGGGTCGCCAGGACCAAGCTCCCGCAAAGCGAGGTCGCCGGCCGCGCAACGGTGTTTATCTTCCCCGACCTGAACACTGGCAACAACCTTTACAAGGCGGTCCAGCGCTCGGCCAACGCGGTGGCCATCGGCCCGATTCTGCAAGGCCTCAAAAAACCGGTCAACGATTTGAGCCGCGGATGCACCATAACGGACATCGTCAACACCGTCGCCATCACCGCCATTCAGGCACAGGCGGTGGGAGGTCAGAAGACAGAGGACAGAAAACAGAAAACAGAGGACTGAGAACGGAGGACAGAGGACGGCAGACAGAGGTGAAAGACCGATAGTTGCAGTAATAGATTGAGGAGGTGGATTGGGGAAAGAGTAGCCAACGTGGAGACGGCCTTCCGACAGGATCAGATACTCCCTTAGATGGTCTGGTTCAAAATGGTGATACGATAATCCTATATATATGACATTCCTATCAATCTATCCTCTGTCATCCGTCTTCTGTTATCTGTCTTCCGTCATCCGTCATCTGTCATCCGTCTTCCGTCTTCTGTCTTCTGTCATCTGCTGACCGTCGTACAGGTCATAAAACTGAGGAAAGCCATGAAAAAAGTCCTGGTAATAAACTCGGGGAGTTCTTCGATCAAATACCAACTCTTCGATATGACCGCTAAAACGGTGCTGGCCGGGGGTTTGCTGGAGCAGATCGGTGAACCCATGGGGCGATTGACCCATGGATCCCGCAGCATGCAGGGTGGCAAGGACAGAATCGTCAGGACCATGCCGGTCGCAGACCATCGGCAGGGCTTCCGGCTTATCGGCAGAGTGCTCAACGAATCCGGAGACCTGGGCGAAAGCGGCGATCTGTTCGGCATCGGTCATCGCGTCGTCCATGGCGGTGAAGCCTTCCGCGAGCCGGCGCCGATTGATGAAAATGTGATCGCCGCCATCCGGGCCCTGATCCCCCTGGCGCCCCTGCACAATCCCGCCAATCTGACCGGTATCGAAATCGCCCTGCAGTTCGCTCCCGACGTACCTCAGGTCGCGGTATTCGACACGGCCTTTCATCAGTCCGTTCCACCGCAGGCCTTCCGCTATGCCCTGCCGCGCGAACTTTATGACGATCATCACGTGCGCCGCTACGGTTTCCACGGCACCTCCCATGGATTTGTCGCCAAACAGGCGGCCCGGTATTTAAAGCGTTCCCTACGCTCACTGAATATGATTACCCTGCATCTCGGCAACGGTGCCAGCGCTGCGGCCATTGCCAAGGGATTTAGCGTCGATACATCCATGGGGATGACGCCCCTGGAGGGGCTCATCATGGGGACGCGCAGCGGCGACATTGATCCGGCGATTATTTTCTACCTTACCAGAAAAGCAGATCTGTCGCCGGACGAGGTTGAAACCCTCCTCAACAAGGGCAGCGGCCTGAAGGGTATTTGCGGGCGCAATGACATGCGTGAAATCACGCGACTGGCCGAAAAGGACGACGCGCCCGCCCGCCTGGCCATCGAGATGTATTGCTATCGCGTCAAAAAATACATCGGCGCCTACACTGCCGTGCTGGGGGATGTCGATGCCCTGGTGTTTACCGGGGGCATCGGCGAAAATGCTGCCGATATCCGCCTGCGTTGCTGTGCGGGGATGGCAGGTCTTGGAATCGATCTCGATGAACACAAAAATAACCTGAAAACCGCCGGCATCCGGGAAATTCAACGTTCAGGCAATCGAATCAAAATTTTCGTTATTCCAACAAACGAAGAATTGGAGATCGCCGAACAGACCGTCGCCAAAATAGAATCGTTGCCTTAAGTAATCATTGACCTTTGGTTGCTTGCCACCGGCAACGAGCTTCCGTCTTCCGCCATCTGTCATCCCTCGTCTGTCATCCGCCATCCCTCGTCTGTCATCCGTCCTCCGTCGTCTGTCATCCCTCGTCTGTCATCCGCCATCCCTCGTCTGTCATCTGTCATCTGTCCTCCGTCATCTGTCATCTGTCATCCGCCATCCCTCGTCTGTCATCCGTCCTCCGTCGTCTGTCTTCCGTCCTCCGTCTTCTGTCATCAGTCCTCTGTCGTCTGTCATCTGTCGTTCGTCCTCCGTCGTCTGTCTTCCGTCCTCCGTCCTCCATCTTCTGTCTTCTGTCCTCCGTCGTCTGTCTTCTGTCCTCTGTCTTCTGTCCTCCGTCATCTGTCGTTCGTCCTCCGTCGTCTGTCTTCCGTCCTCCGTCCTCCATCTTCTGTCTTCTGCCCTCCGTCGTCTGTCTTCTGTCCTCCGTCGTCTGTCTTCTGTCCTCTGTCCTCTGTCATCTGTCATCTGAAAAGCAGCCATTGAAACCTGCAAACAAGTAACTATGTTAAACAATACCAACCAAAGAAGGAGCAATCCATGAAAGTCGGAATCGTTGGCTGCGGGCTCGTGGGCAGCTCGGGTGCCTATGCCATTGCGCTGGCCGGTGCTGCCAACGAGCTAATATTGATCGATTTGAACGAACAACTGGCAAAGGCCCATGCCGAAGACATTCTGCACGCGGTTCCCTTTGGCGGACCGCTGCGGGTTGCCGCCGGAGACTATGCGTTGCTTCGCAATGCCGACATCGTAGTGCTTTCGTGCGGTGTCGCCCAACGCCCCGGGGAGACGCGTCTGCAACTCTTGGAGCGCAATGTCAAAGTGTTTCAAAGCGTTGTTCCGCAGGTTCTCCGGATGACCCCGGATACTATTCTGCTGATCGTGTCAAACCCGGTGGATATCATGACTACCGGTGTCACG
>Ga0056128_1000720_pt1 | contig 32413 bp, 22 predicted proteins | sample WorMetLIZISLAND2_FD_71113 | JGI IMG/M metagenome (GOLD analysis project Ga0056128, IMG submission 71113) | Marine gutless worms symbiont microbial communities from Max Planck institute for Marine Microbiology, Germany - Olavius geniculatus... ...
CGTGTTCGGCGTATACCAATGCATTTGAGTTCGGGCCACGTGACTTTGATGCCGGGGAAATTCTCCCCCTTCTTTACCCCCCCTTTCAATTTCCCCCAATCGGACTTAGGGCGCCGGGCGGACTCACGTTGGGCTTTGCCCCAAATTTCTAGTGTGTTTTTATTTCCCTAGGTAGTGCAGAAATATATGTTTGGTGTGGTGGAAACTTGAATAATCATTTAATGCTTAGCTGTATCAGTGATAGTTATACCAAAAATTATTTGCTGATAATTTACCTTCAAGTTACGGTTGATAAATTTTGGTGTTCATGTTTTATGAGGTGCACTAATGAACTACGTTGTATCAATGGAGATCATAATGTTATTGACTTTAAGTGCATTGAAGGAAGAGTTCAGGCTGTTTTTAATTATCACTCGTAATGTAAGCTGCCGGTTTTAGAGCACCACCAATGGTGTCACAGTGGCTGCTATAAGGGTACTTCTAAAATGACAGCAGAAGTTGACTTGCATAAAAGTTACCATATTAACGTGTACCGGGTAGGCATATTTTTTTTATAGAAGTTGATCTTTATTTGCATTGTGCTGATAATTATGAAAACATTTATCACAGATTATGGCTTCCGTATATAACGTTATTCATCTTGTTTGTTTTTCAGTGAGTTACGAGCAAAGCTCGGATTGAAACCGCTTGAACAGGATGACGATCAGAGTAAACCCGGTATGTAGTTGTGTTGTCATTTTGTTTTCTATTGCAGGATGTTTGGATTTTTGCCAAGTCTGTTGACTTTCATAGCCAGCTTGGTTATTAAGGCATTTTTCATTTGTCTGGAGTAGCGCCTGCAAGTTAGCTTTGTTCCTGCTGACAGCACGTTGATCGTTGGTCATTGGTGACGTCAGAAATAGTATGTTGGCAAATTGCCCCCAGTGCTCCGGATAAGTCTCAATTCTAGAATGTCCGAAATTTGCATATGCATAGTATTTTTAACTAATATATTTAGCTGAATGCTTAGCTAGTTGTCCTCGGATGTTTTTCTTTGTTTGTTCCTAACTCTGTCGTGACAGGCAAAAAATTCTCGCTTGTTGACACCAGACCATCTGAACAATCTTGACTAACTTAATAAGGTGTAGATCTCGAAGAGGGAGAATCAAGTTGAACAGAAATTGAGTGCTTTGCTATGTGTGTATGTGTATTATCGCCGTGCAGTGTTCACTGAGTATATGTCTGGTCATAGATGAGGCGAGCAGCACAAGACAAGATGTGCACGCGCCGGCTGCAAACCTTACACAGCTGAAGAAGACGACGGCACTCCGCGAGAAGATGGACGTCATGCGTGAAAAGCGACGAATAAATGACTTGTTGGGGTATGCCAGCCTTGTTTTTATTTACCTCTGTCTGTGCTTGACCATGAGGGTGATGGTAGTCCCATACTCAGTATTCTTGGGTCTGCTAGAGTTGATGCAGTCTTTAGGCAATTCAGTCCACTCACTTCTTGTTTTTTTTCCGGTTGACTGCCGGTAGTTTGTTATCTGCCCATAAGTTAGTGTTAGCTGGTGGGGTTGACTTAATATGCATTTTGGTATAGCTCCATAACGTATCCCGTGAGTTTTTTCTTAATTTTATGGGTGTTAACTTGTTACCTGGTAGCATGAGACAGAGAAGTATTGTGCTGATTTGATATCCAGTGCATTAGAATTTTTGCACGAGAATGCATTATAAAAATTCACTTTCGACTAGGGCTGCAGAAACTAATGATAAATTAATTGATTAGTCGTTACATAAGTAATCGATTAAAAAAGATTAAAATTTGATTAAAATTTTGGACTAAAGCATCACTGATGTCACTAATCTGCACATTTCCAGTCAATTGTTAATTACCGTAGACAACAGTGGCCTGTGCTTATTTCACATAAGACATCGTAGACATGTGATCAAGATCTTTACTTGTATAGTGTTAGTCTAACAGACTGCACTTTTTTTGACAATGCAGCGTATGTGCTAGATCATCGTCATTGGTTTGCCTGCAATTTTTAGTGGAAAGTTTTATGTTATAAGTGGCCATATCTTGGAAAAAGTGAGAGATGGGGGCCAAGGTTACTATTAATCACTAATAGGAAGTTTCATATTGGCCTTCAAATGACATGAAAATCAGTCACTTCAGATGACCTTAAATGTCAGTACGGGCTATTGTGAAAGATAACAGCAACCAGTGGTTGAAGTCTACGTTGTTCTGTCTTCTGACTGACTGCAAAAATTAGTCTATATTAATCTGTTGTCTGTGATTAATTTTTGGAGATAAATCTATGAAAAAATTTTGATTGGTTGCAGCGTTATTTTTGACATTTGACAGTGTAGCTTTATGCGTACTGTGCAGTAAAGTGAAGAGTCTCGGGGATTCTGACGATGAATTTGATTCTGCGGCCGCTTGGGTTGTGAAAAGCAGACAACTTGAACAAGACCGACGCCTTGCTAAACAGCGCGTACGTTCGACTTGGCTACAGTTGTTTTAATAATGACAGTTCTCTTATTTTATGCATATTGTCACACTTTTTGTTTAGAGGGTCTGGTGCTGTGGTTACAAGCTCAGTAAATTGTTTCTTTGACCGATCGACATCGTCTGGAGGCTTCTAAAAACAGCAGATCCAATTTATTTTGGATTTTTGATTTTTCGTTAAATATTTATCCATTTGTGTTTTGTAAAAAATGACTAGATATTGAGTGGCAAATGCTAGTTAAATTCTGTGTCATTTTTCAGAGTTAATGCAAAACCGCTTTTGATTATATTGTAAATAATTGTATCACTGGTTTTTGGACATCATTTTTAATCTTCTGCAACTTTTTGGGCATTCTGTGGTATTGAGAACACAGATGCTTTACTGCAGCAACAGGAAGCCATCTGGCTTTGGAAGAAGTGTACTGCAGCAGTTTGCAGGAGTTTGTCTTTCTGGGTTTTGGTACTCATATGGGATAACCGGAGAAAAAATTAACCTACACCGTGGGCCATAAAAACGTGGCACTTTACTTCTGTTCATATCTGCACCAATTATTGACCGATTTAAAAAAATTTTTACTGGCACACTCTGCAGACAATTTGCAATAATGTGATTATTATATATTTCACCACACTGTAAATGTGTCTTCACACTATTTTGTGAAACATAAATGTAACAATAATAACAAACATTTAAGTAAATAAAAAAAACATTTCATACCAACATTGCGGTGAATGATTCGTATGGCACTAGACTGTGTTAGACCAACACAGTTTAGTGTTATGTGGATCATTCATCACAGTGTTCATCTTAAGTGTTTTTTTTCAATTTTACTAAAACGTTTGTTTGTTATTATCATTATACGTGCATATTTCATTCATATTTTACAAGGTAGTGTAGAGATGCATTTATGGTGGTGGTGGGATATGTAACAATCACATTATTGCAAATTGTGTGCAGAATGTGTCAGTGGAAGAATTTTGAAAATTGGTTATTAATTGGCAAAGATATGGACAAAAGTGAAGTGCCACGTTTTTTATGGCCCACCCTGTAGTTGATGGTTGAGGTCTAATAACAGCAGTGGTGTGTAGGACTTACTGTACTGTAATTTTGCAGCATTAGTATCGGATGTGACATGCTATTTGCAAGATGCAAAATAATCAACATTGTCAGCATGATTCGGTGTCAACAGCATACGATAAAATACAGAATTCATCGTGCTTATTTTTGTTCGAGTAATTCTAGTTCATGTTTTGCTGGCAGGCAAAAGAGCTAGAAGAAATGGACTCACAGTTTGGCATTGACAGTCTGATAGCAGAAGAATTCGGTACCAGTAAAAAACAAGTATGACATTCGACATGCTTCTTAGGTCCGGTTTTTCCGTGGCCAATTAAATCAAGTTTGATCTCCAATTTATTGATCTCCGATCGACTTGATGTTCTGAATTGATCATCGATCAACTGTGTTTCGTTTTTTGATACATTTTTGATCTCCAATTACGTGATCCACGATTTCTTGATTCATCATCAACTCAGCCTACTTTATGCCAATCTGATTGGCTGACAGTGACCTCGATTTGCAGTGTTGTACTAAATTTCCCAGCATGCGCTGCGAGTGGACGCCCTAGCCAGTAAACATCGCCATATCAACGATATCATCCACATCGTCTGCTGCCAAAAATACGTTTTATCGTAAATCTATACGGGAACGTCTATCCATTTTATTTCTTTACAAAACACTATACACAGTATAAATTGATCAGTAGTGATTGATTGCCATGTCTGGAACTTCACTCTAATGCGTGAATTGCCGATTTGACCGGTGAAGTGAAGTGATGTTTTTGGTGCGAAAAAGCAATGAACTGCAGATCGCCATATTAAGTCGTCAATTGTCTGACTTGATCGGCCAATATTCGGCCATCAACTTGATGGGAGATTTGATGGACGATTAGCCGCTAATTGGCGATGGAAAAAACGATAATTAAGATGATCTCCGATCAAGTCCCAAAGTTGATCGGAAATCAGTTTGATCGGCCATTAAATGTGCATGGAAAAACGGGACCTTAGTTCATGGCTGGTAGCATTACAGAATTGCTGTTCAGCATTTCTCAAAAGTTTGCTTCTGGATAGCAGCCTTACCAGGAATAATTGCAGCATAAGTTTGATTTTACGAGTTTTATGTTGACAGATACTTGTGCTGTATTCTGTGCCCATGTTATCACTTAAGTAGCAGCGTTTTTCATGCTGAGTTGGGATAGCGACAAAAGAGGAAAGCATGCTGCTGCAAATTAGTTCTTTTTCTGCTGCAAAGTGACTTTTTGCCAGTGTTTAAATTTTTTTTTTTGATCTTAATTTTATAAGCACAGTTACATTTCTCATACCTGAACGCATGCGTTGATGCATTTATTTCGCAGTTTCAGAAACAGTACAATTTGACTACATAGTGTCAAAGAGCTTCTATTAAATGCTTGTGTTCTGTATTTTTAATGTCCGTTCACTGATAGGCATACACGTCGAAAGATTTACGAGGTTTACGAGTGGAGCACGATCAACAAATGATCAAGGAAGGAAAATCTGTTGTTCTAACACTGAAAGACAAAGGTTTGTTGTAAAGTGTACTTTTAATTCAAATAGGTATATTAGTAATACATATTGCTAGTAGCTGTCATTACTAGTGTTCACTATATAATGAGCCAGATGTGTTTTTTGTTTCTTTTATTTGCTGTTTTCTACACATTTTTTCACCATCTTATCTAAACAAGTTACCACTGCAGTTTTTTGGTGAATAAATTAGTGTGTGGACAGGGTGGGCCAAAAAAATGTTTAACTTGTTTTTGTCACAACGTTGTCAAATCTTTACCAAATTTGATATTTTTTGGCACACAGCTGGCCAAGATGATAGAATTGTGTGAGACGCACTCATTTTCCACCTCACCTAATTTATGTCAGTGCTCCACATTGTTGCAAAATGCTGAGTTGTCGCACGTGTAAAAGTTCTAACAACATAGCAAACTAAAATGTGATCTATTTAGCAGAATTATGAGTTTGTGCTTAGATGGATACCAGCTGAATAATTGCAATTGGCTGCAGGGGCATTTATTCTTTTTGAACTTTTAGAAAAAGTTCTCTAATTTTTCCCTTCCTTGTTTTTCTTTTTCCATCCTCCTGTTCTCTTTTTAGAGGAATTTTTCTAAGTTTAGCAAGAGTAGGGCGTTGGCAAGTGCTGTGTTAGTGAAGCCCAGCCAGTGTTGATTAGGATTAGATGGGTCTGTGAAAATCCATTGGATGCATGCTAGATAGATAAGTGATATAATTTAGTGTGTGTTCGAATAATACCAACTCCTCTTGAGCTTCTGAAAAACTGTCCTTACTTTTTGATGGAGCATAGGCAGCTGGCTTCATATGGTGCTGTGGTTATAAGTGCCTGATATCTGTTGCTATCAGGTGTATTGGATGAGGACCTGGACGACACTTTGATAAATGTGAATCTACTTGATGATGAAAGAGCAGCTAAGAATGTTGAGAACAAGAAAAAGAAGCCTGGATATCAAGCTTACGATGACTCCGAGTTCAATGAATATGGCATGGTCTGTGTTTGATGTTTTTTAGCTTTAATTTGATTAATCTGTGTTTGCTTTTTTGTTATTCTGCACCGTGGTCCACAAAAACGTGCCACTTTTATTTTTCGAATAGCTTTGTGAAACATTGGCCGATTTTAATAATTTTTGGCATGCGACATCAAGAAAGAACTTAACTCAAGTGACAACTTGACTCAAGTGACTGTAGTTTTGGCCGCCTCATTTTAATACTGTTGCTGCACTACCTTGTGAAATGCAAAAGTCGTAGTTTGGCCATTTACAATGAATACTGGATAGCACATGCGTCAGCTCAGAAATAATTAACTAAAAAGCGACAAACATGATTGGCAACTATTGTATCTCAAAAAGTCACACGTGTCACGTCACATCCTCTTTTATGCTCAAAATGCTCTTTTCCAACGCGAATGCAAGCGGCAAACGTTGACACCACTTGCAAACAACGGGCTCAACAACCTGCATTTCACAAGGTAGTGTAGCAACAGTATTAAAGTGAGGTGATCAAAACTACAGTTGTTTGCGTTGAGTTTCTTCCTGGTGTTGTACGCCAGAAATTATTAAAATCAGCCCGTGCTGCACGGAGCTGTTCAAAAAATAAAAATGACACGTTTTTCATGGACCACGGTATACAGTATGATGTTTTGTGTCTGCCATTTTCTTAATTTTATCATTCTGCCAACATGTTTCAGTTCATAGAAAATTTTCTCATTTTTGCTTATGCTAGACAGTTGAATACTTTTGGTCTTTTACATATTTAGGTCTTGTGCTTGGTGCTTGCATAATGTTTTTTCTTCAAATATTTATTATTTTTCAATATTCACTGTATGTGTAATGTAGTTAATAATGTGCAGTCTCTTTTGTGTAAAATATCTCGTGTGGCATGAAATATCTCCACTGAGTTGATGTATTTGAAATTGTTGTTACATGGCTTGACCTGAGATTCTCTAAGCATTTGGGCCAACATGTTAATTTTTTGACGTTGGATGTAATAGTTGCCGGTGTCGCACTGGTGATGCTAAGTTGCTTTTAAGTTGTGTTAATTTTCGTGTTATTTGTGGATGTTTTTGGCAGCTGAAGGTGCGAGACGTTCTAGACAAGTATGACGAAGTGATCCATGGTGACAAGAAAGAATCATTTCACCTTGGTATGTATGTTTACTGATTCCATGGCTTCCATTCCAAAGGCACCCAATGGCCAATTAACATTTATTTTTTACTGTCCGCTCGAGTGTACCTTTACATGGACTTTTACTTATACTGGCTCGTAGTTCACATTTGCACGGTCTGATCTTGGTAAAATTTTCACAGCATGTTTCGATATCGATGTCCCCAGATTTTTGAGGGTTAACGTTAAAGCCCTCTTTTTTGACTCTGATCATGCTGAGTGCTATATTGTTTTGTTATTATTTTATCCGTTATGTGCCAGATCACTCGGGCCGATACGACGCAGACTATGAACGACAGATGCAACATATGAAGTCAACATTACATTCACGAGCCGTGAGTTGCATTTTTAACACACATTCTTACTTCTCAGTTTTGCACCCTCTCTCTTTTCTTAGCAGCATTTACTTGTTTTTTTTCTCAATTTTACATTCTATTATTGGGGTGCTTGCTAAATGTAGAAGTAAGTGAGAGTGAGCGATGTCGAAATAAACCATCTAAATAGCATTTCTACTTTGCCACAAGCACCCAAGGAGATGAGTTTTTGGAAGTGGAAATTCAAAGCAACAACATTATTTGTTTACCCTGCCCTGATAATCATATTTTTAATGATTGTTTACATCATATATGTAAAGAAACATTTCTTGTGTTTTCTATAAAAGTTTTAAAAAACATGCTTTTAAAATTTTTTATTGTTTTTTTATTTTTTGATGTTTTTTATTTATTAATGTTTTTGTGCTTTCTAATGTCGTTTTTTTTTGTTTTGGTTAAAACATAAATGTACAAAATTACAAATATGATTTATTTCTCATGGGCAAATTGTGTTCAGCTGGTTTTGATCAGTACATTCAGTACATTCCGGTTTTTGGTTTTTACAAATGGTAGGTTTTTGTTTTTAATTATCTGACTTAGATATTCTTCGCATGTATAATGGCAAAAAGTAGCGATTGGAAACATCTGCAGTTTGATGTTTAATATGCATGTTTTTTTTATAAAAGTGAAAAAATGTTTTTTAAATGTTTTTTATTTGCAAATCATTATTTTTAACATCTATGACTTGGATGGGTGACTGTCTGTAGACAGGTAATTCATTTAGGTATATAATCATCACCAAGTTCAACTCGGCATTCTTTTTTCCGGGGTAAGTAAATCGAGTACTGGCACGTCTGGCTGTGCTGGGTGGCTAGGATTAAGGCAGAGCATGTTCACTCGTATCGGGTGGCAGGTAGCACGGTGTGATTCCATATGGCAGGTGATGCTCTGTAGCTCGGTGAAAGGATTTCATCAAGCTTTGTTATTTACACTGAAGTTGCACGTGGTTCGACATGCAGGAGAGGTTGTCTATGCCGGCGCCAACGTTGGCCAGTGAGTTTTACACACAAGCTGAGATGGAGGCGGCAGCAAAGTTTAACAAAGTCACCAAGAAGAAGCGTAAGTTGCGAAAGAAGGTTGTCGTCACTGCAGATGATCTGCTTGGTCTGGAAGCCGACACCGACCAGGATAGAGGCTCCAGGTAGTGGTGATAATAATAATAATAATAATTACGACTGCAACTAATTGAAAGTTTCTAATTGATAATTTCTAAAAATAGTAGAAATTAACAGTTTAATTTTAGTTAATTTTTGTAATCAATCAGAAGACCAAATACTGCAGAATTCAACTATTGGTGTATGTTATCCTTCATGAAACGAAGCAAAAGTGATTATGGTGATGCAGTGCAGAAACTGTGTAGTTAAAACTCACAAAGTGCAAACTGTCAAACTAACACTGCACATGTGCAAAATTCTTGATCACGTCTAGTGTGAAAAAGCGCCGGCCACTGTTGTCTGCTGTAGTTTACAATCGACTGCAAATGCACAGAATAGTGATGTTAGTAATGTTTTTATCCAAATTTTGAATGAGTTTTAATTGACTAAAAGAATGTTAGTCAGTTAATTTTTTAACAGTTTATTGATTAATTAATCATTAGTTTCTGCAGCTCTAACAGTAATATAATATTAACGGTAATGATAATGATGAAGCTAGGTTAACGTGTGGAAGTCGTGGTCACGGCGGACGACTTGCATGGCCTGGAATTCGACAGTGACCGTGACAGAGGCTCCAAGTAGCAAGCACCATAGGCTGACTTTATATTGTGCAAATAGTGACTGTTATCATTAGAACTTTTTCAATCAGAAATATTTTGATAAACGATATATGTATCGTGCGAAAACAAATTGTATTTTTGATTTATCAGTTGAATTGTTTCAGCAGTTATTTTGAAAAATCAAGTTGGCAGTAGTGGACGTAGCTATGCCATTAAAGGTCATGGTCACACAAAGTAATATTACTTGTGCTGGGAAAATGTTATTTGATGTGGGCTATTTTGGAAGGCAGTATTGTTTAAAGTTGCAGTAGCCTTATCAGTGAATAGTTTAGTTTAGTTTACGTCGAGTAACATGGTTTGGATCAGTTGCTTTCGTGCATATTACGGCATTTATCACAATTTACTTCCACTATTTTTTTCTGCACTTTCTGTAGAACTTTATCATCTATGGGAATTTAGTGTACTGCATTGTTGTCTATATTGAATGCATGGCACAGGAAGCGGCCGAGGCTTGACAGAGGTCCGGAGCCAGTGAAGACAGAGCCGTTTATTCCCGGCTTGGACCTGGTTGACGACGAGACTGATGTTTCTGCAGTAAAGGATGAAGATATTCTTGATACTGGTAATTGTTTGCTTGCAGTTCTTTACTAATTTGCATGATTTTGCGTGTATATAAACTGCACAATAAATGGGTAAATAATAGTAATGGATAAAGGTAACAGGGATGACACTGTTTGTGGCGCTGTCATCGTGGCGTTGCCAATGTGAGAGTTCACCCAGTTTGTTTGATGAATATAGCATGAGTGCCAAGCGGCCAAGCCAGGATCAGGCCAATCAACTCGAGCCACCGATGTGCCTAATCTGGCATTCCGGCAGCTGTAGTATCACAGTTACTATCGCCATTTGTTACAGTCTATAAGCTGATGCTCATTTTATTATCCCATGGGGGTAGAGGGCTGAGTTGACATTGATGGCTGGTTATATACTGAGATAGTTTATCTGCTCACAGACAGTCACATGTCCTCGTACTAAGATTGAATAAAACGTGTAAGCACTAGATTACACGACCAATCCGTGCTTGTCGTTTGCATTGCACCAGTTTACATTCAGAGCTGGTACTTGAATACTGTATGTGATGATTATTTTGCCATATTGGATTAGTCAGTTATCACACTTGATTTTTACTTTTTTCAATTTCTTCTGAATATGTAGACCACAAAACCATGTATGGTTAACTTAGTGTTAAAAAAGTCATCCTTTCCCGTCCGAGTGAATATTGCTGTAAAAGCAACCAGCTAATGTATATTAGGCTGTATTCGCATAGACACGACTGCAAGTGCAAGTAAGAGTCCGGATTTCGATTTACGGCGCATATGCGTAGATGCTTCATTCATACGAGTGAAGCATCTACGGTCGCTTGTAGAAGCACATAACTCAGTGCCTGTTAGCCATATTGGAATCTCCAGTGAAAATGAATCGAGGATATGCTTCACGAATAGTAGAACGACATTCTACTACATCGCTTGAAATTTTAGCAGTTGTGCATCCCTAGTAGTGAACAATTGAATAATGGCACGAGTTCTGATGTCATATATTCATCATAGCTTGTATAAATTAGTGCTATTACCCATATTTTACTTCATATGGGTTGGATAAAAACACGATCTGCATAAAAACTGCTCGGATGAGTGAACACAGGTGACCCATACTCGTATTAACGCGAATTGCTGTTGCTGAAATACATGCAAACTCGTCTTTGTTAGAACTCTATACAGGTACTCAGACTCTCGCTCGTGTCACTCGTGTCTTTGGAAACACACCGATATTTTGTGTTTCGATAACATAGGTAGTCCATACGATGATCTCACAGGTGTAGTGTGACAATACTCGAGTTCGTGTTTCATCGAGAAATAGGATTAACACTATGGTTGACACTTTCTTTTAGAATAAATACCAAGTTAAACATGAACTGAAGTCTAACTTTGGTGTTATTTTTTTTCTGAGAACCAACTTTTATTATTATTTACCAAATAAGAAAAAAGATAAATGGAAATGGCAGATAACACCAAAGTTAATCCGAACATTACTGATTAACAACAGACAGCCGCAATCTAAATGAATACGTGATTTTTCTTAATCTTTAGGGATTAGAAATTTTCTAATCGGTTTTTAGTTCACTATTTGGATAAGAAAAAAGGTTATCACACTTTGTTCTTAGCGGATGTCAGATTAAGAGTAATGGATTAGAATAAAGATAATCCCTTCTCTCGATGAAACGTGAGTTCACATAATGTTCTTGTTGTTATTGTTTAGATGACACTGGTCGTCTAGATGAGGACCTCACAGGTGTCATAGTAGATGAAGACGCCGCGGCTCTGGAGCTGGAAATTTTGCTGAATCGTTGCAGACAGGTCAAGTCAACAGTCAGTCGTTGTCAGAATGAGCTAGACTTTGTCCCATCCGATGACGCGGACGTACCGCCGCCAGCAGCGCAGTACGGCTCGTCCATTGTTGAACTCAACTCTACGTCGGAGTTCTGTCGATCACTCGGAGAAATTCCGACACTGGGGATTGCCGGCAGTCGGGAAGACGATGATGACGAGATGAACGTATGTATTTTGTGTACCATTTGTAACTGTTAGGGCTGGTTTCTCGCAGGATTGAGACACTTGGGCAGGTACCCAAAAAACTCGGAGGGTTTTGTTTATAGGCAAACACACTTTTTTAACCTGTTAAAGACTAACCCAAGCTTAGTCTAATTTTAGTTTTTTTCACTAATAATGAATTTTTGCAAGGTGTAAAACTTATGAATTTGCAAATTCGTGGACAAAGTTCTGTCTTTTAAAAATCAATAAAATCCACCGGGTTGGGCTTTTGAAAAAATTTTTAACCCTGGATGTTATGGTGTTCTTTTTTGATTACGTAAGCTGGTTTAACAAAAGAATTGAATATTGTTACTGTACACGGTGTTTTATAAAAAACAACCCTTTTTTCTTCCTTTAATAATTTACTCAAATGATGATTAATTTACATGAAATTTTTACTAAGTGTAGCTGAAGAAATACTAATTCAAAATATTTTAAAATATGGCAGTTGATTAAATATTCTTTACTAATCGTGACGTAATGCTGACATCATAATGGGTCACGGGTACAAGCTTGCTAGTCTCAGCTAGTGCTGTCAGTTGCTACCCTGCTTTGATGGTAAACTTAATCTGGTTTGCGGATGAAAAATTTTCATCGTGTCAGCACTAAGCAACATGGGGACATGAAATCAGGCTTCTTGCGATCGAAAAACTCAACTTTCTTGCAAGCTTGGTGTGCTAGTCCAATGTCTTGCTAGAACATGTGAAAGTCCAACTATACCCACAGACACGTAAATGCGATTGCTTTGCACATTTTTTGTGGCTTTAACTGTAAAACTTCAAGAATTTGTCAACAATGAACCAGTTTTTTCAGCATCGGAGCAGGGTAGCAACTGACAGCACCAGTTAAAACTAGTAAGCTTGTACTCGTGACACATTATGACGTCAGCATTACATCACGACTAGCAGAGAATATTTAATCAACTCCCATATTTTGTTGAAATATTTTGAATTAGTATTTCTTCAGCTACAACTAGAAAAAATTTCACGTAAATTGATTATCATTTGAGTAAATTATGAAAGAAAGAAAAAGAGGTTGTTTTTTTATGAAACACCATGTAGTTTCACTACTTAAATTGTGATGAGCAGGATTTGGGTTGAACTCTAAGTTAAGGTAAGGCAGCAACAGACAGACCAGCTTAGCGTCAATGCATTGAGTCTTATAATAAGAATAAAACTGCATAAAACTACTATATTTAGCATCCATTGAACTGTATAAAAGCTAAACTAGAGCTAAAACATTTTCAATTTGTGCAAGGACAGAATGAAAAAATAAATGACAAACTCAGGCTTCTTGTCTTCTATGCCGGTTAAACTAAGCTGCTAAGGTAAGGTTTTATTGCCGCTGTAGGACTACGACCGTGATGATGATGATGCTGTCATTCTCTGACTTAGTTATTTGAAAATTTACTGATCCTGTTCTAGAACTAGTTTTTTTTATTTACACGGTTAATGTTTAAGCTCTTGTGTGGGAACCCATAACAGAGCATTGCTCATACTTTTTTTATATAGGATCACACTGAGACCGAGGAATGCGTCCCACCTTAACGCCAGCCAGGCAGTCCGGTACTCGATTTACGTAGTCTGAAGGGATTAAAGGCTGAGTTGACGTGGGTGGTTGTGTGTATTATTGGGCCATGTTAAGCCTTTTTTGCTGTAATCCTTGTTTTTTTTTGTTGGGATGCTGGTTTCGCTAAGCTGCTAAGGTGGTGTTACTTCCGCTATAGGACTACGACCGTGATGGGCAGGATGGCCGAGACATTCATGATGATGATGATGACATGGTAGCTGGGGGCACCTGGCAGTCGGTTCAGATTGACAGCCGACCGGTTGATATCACCGCTCTCCCGGAGAAGTCTGTGCTGGATGAGGAGCCGGTACTCAACCACGGCCTGGCAGGCGCTCTCCAGCTGGCAACCAAAAAAGGTATTTGACACTCTTTTCTACGGGCACTTTATCTTTTACTGTTCTCTGCTTTATTAACTGTTTTGGGATATTTAGATTTTTATACTACATAGTGGCTTGATTTTATCTTTATATAGGTGCATTACGAGAAAGGATGTGATGATGACTTAATTATTAGAAACTTTAATGACGTGGTCCTAGAAATAATGTTTTATTTCTGTGGTTAAAGGGTGTATATCGTTCTATATTGGAACCCATCATATGGGATCCCACAGTGTTACCTGCCACCTGATACACCTTATGCAGGCCAGTACTTGATTTACACAGCTTGAAGGGATAGGAGGCTGAGTTGACCTGGGTGGTTGGTTGTATTATTATGAGGCGGCGGCCATATTGAACCTTTTCATGGTGATGATAGTTTAAAGCCCAAATTTCGTTAGTCGCAGACTTTGTTGTGGGCACAAATCACGAAAGTCCATAGCACAAATCACGTCATCAACTTTCATGATTGGTGTCATGGACTTTCGTGATTTGTGTCCTTGACTATCCCCACGGGGAAGTTTTGATGAAAGTCGGTGTAATGGAATTTGGGCCTAACTAAACTCAGAATGCACAGAGAGCATAAATGTTTACCCTCCACTGTGATGTCTGTCTAGTCATAGTACTGCCATTTAGTGAATAATACTTAAGTATTGCTATTTCAGAATGCACTGTGAGTCCTGAGAGTGATAATTTTTGACAATAGAGCAATGGTTCATCTCTGTGCAAATCCTGACAAGCTTATCCATACTTTTTGGACCCAAACAACTCAGAAATTTCGTTCATATCCTGTTTGTGATGTTGAACACTCTCATCGACAACTAAGCAATGATGCTAACGAACCCTGGACAAGCCATTGTGTGATACTTTAGCAGATGTACCAGTAGAAGTCCTGTAATTATGTGTATTATCATCACCACCTGTATATGTGTTGAAATTGGCAGGATATCTGGACCAGGAGAAGTTACGAAAGGCAGCGACGATGAGCACGGCCGCTGCACAGCTGCAGGCTCAGAACTACTCCATCGAAGACAAGAAACTCGAGTTTGTTCTTTCGCTGTGTCTTATGCACATCAGTCTGAAGCAGAGGGGTTTAAGCTCTCAAATTAATTTTACTTTGCGGGTTCCTAGCCAGACTTCTCAGTACAACTACACTGCACAGTGTTTCATAAAAAATGGCACCCTTTTTTTCTTTCATAATTTACTCAAATGGTGATCAATTTTCACAAAACTTTTACCAGATGTAGCTGAAGAAACTCTGATTCAAAATATTTGGACAAAATATGACTGTTAGTTAAATATTCTTTGCTAGTTGTTATGTGACGCTGACGTCATAATGTGCCACGAGTACAAACTTGCTTGTCACAGCCGGTGCTGTCAGTTGCTGAATAGCTGCCCTGCCTTGATGGTGAACTTCATCTGGTTTACTAGTGACAAACTGTTGATGTTTTACCATTGCAGTCACAAAAACGCCTGAAATGACCTCTTTCACGCACTTGTGGGGATAGCTTGACTTTTCCATTTTCCAGCAAGACAGTGCACCAGCACACGCCGCTTGCAAGACAGTTGAGTTTTTGGATCACGAGATGCCTGATTTCATGCCCCTATGTTGCTTAGTGCTGATACGATAAACATTTTTCATCAGTGAACTAGATAAAGTTCACCATTGAAGCAAGGTAGCAACTGACAGCACCAGTTGAGACAGGGAAGTTTGTACTCAAGACACATTATGACGTCAGCGTTACATCACGACTAGCAAAGAATATTCAACTATCAGCCATATTTTATTGAAATGTCTTGAATTAGAATTTCTTCAGCAACATCTGGTAAAAATTTTATGCAAATTGATCGTCATTTGAGCGAATCAGGAAAGAAAGAAAAAGGGCACCTTTTTATGAAACATCGTGTATCTTCAGACCTTCATTAATCTAGCTGGAGGATTTGGGAAGCAGTGAACACACTGTAAGCTCCCCCAGTGAGATCTTGGGCAAAGCCCTCCCGCAAGTGCATTTTATGTAGTTGAAGTGTGAAAGTCGTACATGAAGACATTTTAAATTATTTATATGGGCCACATTTTCAACTGATTGTCAAACCCCCATCTACAAGCTTGTCTAAAGCTAAATGTTCTTTGTCTGTTGCATATCAGCACAGAACATTGAAAAGTTTTTGTTCCTATGCAATCTTACACTGTTTACAGAATGCTCTGTTCTGCTTGTCGTAAATTCCATTTTTGTAATTTTTGTTTTTGCTGTAACTGTTTGTTTTCTAGTCCTAGCTGGCAATAGCTAGCTTAAGGAAAGATATTTATTCACTGTTCTGTGAATAGTTAAGTTGTTTTATGGACACTGGAACTTCTTGGAAATCCGTGTGATTTCAGTTTTGATTTATTATATTATTTTGTATTTCAGTTTTAGGAATATTTTTTTAGTTTGTGCTTCATTTTACTTTTTGCTTTATTTTAGTTTTTGTTTTTTGTGTTATTTCTAGAGCTGTCAAGTTAACGCATTAATTAATGCATTAATAAATTAACGCGCGTTAAAAAATTGACACGCATACATAAATTTATATTAATTTTAAAAATTCTGTGAAGTAAAAGTTCCAATATTCCGTTAAATTGCAGTTATTTGACAATCGCGTGAATTCAAGTAACTAAACTATAGTTGCCTTTCCATCACTACTGTAAATATATAATTATTCCGACAACAGGCTAATAAATTTCTATGCTAGCTATGACGCCAGTTATTGCTCATTATATATTTGAAATGTTTCTAACTTTCAATATTCTACAGGTGAGACTCCCAAACGTCGTGTGGCCTGGGTTAACTTACCCGCCCGTGTTCTCCCTCTCATTGGGCCTGGGTGCATTAATAACACGTTAATTAATGCGCTAAAAAATTAATGCAGTGGGTTTACGCTTTGACAGCTCTACTTACTTCTGATTTGCTATTGTTAACATATTTGTAATTTTTTCATTATTGGCAATTGTTTGTTAATATTAGCTGCAATCGCACTGCTAGAAATGCAGCAGTGTTTCTGGTGGTGCAGAGAAGGCGATGAGAAACACAATCGTAAGCGTGAGCGCTACATCGCCGGCGGGTCGATGGAGTTCCGCGAGAAGGAGGGCTACAAGCCAGAGGTGAAGCTGGAATACGTGGACGAGGCCGGCAGAACAATGACTCCCAAGGAAGCTTTCCGCTATCTCTCACATCGCTTCCACGGCAAAGGCTCTGGCAAGAAGAAGCTGGAGAAGCGGATAAAGAAAGCCGAAGAGGATCAGGTGATTTGTGAATAATTTTTGGATGTATTTTCATACCAACTTTACCGGAGAAGTCTGTAATAGAGTCTGTAAAAAGCAAAGTGCTTCTTGAGCTACCTGGCCTTTAGCGAGACACCCACTTGCACTGTGCGTCCAGTGATATCACGTGGTGTGTCTGTCTGTCTCTCTCTCTCTCTCTCGGTTATTTCTTGTTCTCATTGTTCCTGCCTGGATGGCCAGGCTGAGTTGATGGATGCAGTCTTGTCACTGGTACATGTTGTACCAAGGATAAACTGATTAGATTTTGGGGCCAAAAGTACAGGGAAATAAAAGGTCCAAACAGGTGGAGGAATACGGGGCTTAACACTTTGCATTTTTAGTTCTAAGCACCTGGTTACAGTGGGGGATTCCAACACCAGGGCAAAACCACTTTCGGTTTTGCCCGCGTTTCTGTTCCCAGTTCCAGTCCTGTCAGTCACCCCAGTTGATGGTAATGTGTCATCGTGGAAGCGGCTTTCGCATGTCTTTGGTTTTGGCCTTGTGTTTATTTTTGGCTTTGGCCTTGGTCCCAAGTCCTCGTCTGTCACTGCTACACGTGATGACAAGATTGCTCCATGCTCTGCCTGAAATTACAACCTAACGGCACTGCACCATCTATTGTTGTTCCTGATAATGATGAGTTGTTGTAATGTTTGATGTGAACAGCTGATGCGGTCAATGAGTTCAACTGACACGCCTCTCAACACCGTTCACCTGCTGCAGGAGAAACAGAGAGCCGACAAACAGCCGTACATTGTACTCAGCGGCGGAAAAGGCATCGCAGCGTACGTATACACATCGTCCATGTATTCCAGCTGTGAACACTGTGTTAGCTTTAGATAGGTGATTATTATTTAGCAGCACGTTAATGTCTGGCTGTGTGATGGTAGGTAATTATATCAGTTACTTTTTTAGGATTTGTGATTTGATAGGTGTTGCTAGCTGTATTTTGTCATTACTGTGTGTGTGACTGAGGTTTTATACACTCGTTTGTAGTAATGAGATTCTTTTCACTGCATAGATAATGTTGTTATCTTGATTCCTGCAGATTCGCATTGGCCGGAGGCCAGGTCATTGTCTTGATATACTCATTATTGGATAACTATGCCTACGTAAAAAAGGATCAATAAATACTTTAGTAGAATTCTGCCAAACTGGACCAAGCGGGATGAAACGGTGCTGTGGGCCAGTCGATGTTCTGTAGTGTTTTTGTGATGTGTTGCAGGAATACGATAACAAAGTAGCAGCAGCTGTAACAATCTTGGCTTGGAATCGATCAACGTCAGAGTCTGAAGCTGTACAGCGTACAGTAATGAATGATGAATAGCAGTCTACCACTGGTTGTATTATGTCGCTGTCAGTGTCTTGTGATCCGCTATCTTGAACTGATGACATTGTTCAGAAGTCATCATGAAAACCATTGCTACAAAACTAGTGCAGATCTACCACAAGTTGGCATTTCGCTGTATTGATACCAGCATCATTGTGGATTATGGAAGTAGAGAAGACTGCAGGTTGCAATTTTCCATCAGAGGAGATTTCATCTGCTCAGTCCACAAAATTGTTTTACGCAGCCCTAAATTTAGCATTTTAGAGGAAAAAAGTGGATTTCGGACAGCCCAATATTGGGGGGAGGCCTCTCCTGCTGCAACGCCACTGACCATCAAGTGCAGAACACTGATGAAAGAGCAGTTTAATGATGTCCATTAGTAGAGCCCTCATTTTTCAGAAACAAATTTTGCAAAATTCCGTGGCCCACTTGTCAAATTCCATGAAGTTCACATTTTCAGAAATGCATTGAGCACACCAATAACTTGCGAATAAATGGTCCAAGGCAACAGTGCATAACTTTGTTCTACAGCGATCTGTGCAAAATGGTGCATTCCAGGATGCAGCCTGAAGCTTTGTGTATTAGATAGGTATTAAGACTGAAAGCCAGCTTTTGTGGTTGCTGTGGCACATTGTATAATTTATAATGCAATACCATTATGGCTCTTATGTTGTAAAATGTTGAGACGTGCAGTTGGTTGTAAGTCTTCATTGCATTGAGCATCTGTTACTAGGATGTAGTTATGCACCATGCTACTGGTTTATAAGCTACAGCGTCATTGAGCCAAAACATAATTATTCAGTGCAGTTAAGATGATATGAATCTCTCTGCCTCTCACGTGCTTTGACCACAAGACAGGAACACAAAAGTAAAAACCTATTTACATAAAAAAAAGCTGTAGCCTCATTTTCTTGGTCAAAGTATATGTATAATCATTTTACAAATCACATTCTATGATGCGACCTTAATGTTCCCTTTAGACCAAAAAATGACTGAAAAATTTGGAAAATATCCCAATGTACTCACAGAAGTCGATACTGTTTACAGGAGGTATGGTGAATTTCTTCGGCCTGTTTAACTCATAGTCGCTTATAATTAATTTATCTACGGCTCTGCATTGATCGCATAACAACTTCATCCACAAGTTAACACCAACAAATAAAACGTGTACATTTATTTTGCTGAAATTGTATGTATGTACTTTATGCACCCAAGCCATAAAAATTATTCTCAACAGATCCACAGAAACAGCCAGTTGGATAAAAAAAAATAATAAAAAAATTAGCAGCACTGTTCACTGTTCAGTTACTACAGTGTTACTTTTCATCAGAAACTCTCAAGGAGGTCCTCAAAGCATGCAAATTCCAACCCAAAGCAACGACATAATAACACCTAATCACGGTGTTTGACTAATCGAACGAAAAATGTTAACACAAATTGCTGACATGCCGGAACGCATTAAAAAGAAAAACTACATCATTCTGCAGTCAAAACAGCGCCAGCGTTAGAGAGTTGGAGGCCCTCCAAATACAAGTGTGAGGCCCCTATAATAGGGGGTCTGGGGGTGGAGCCCCCAGCGGGGTCCAGTGATAGCCCCTGGTTAGGGGGGCAACCCCCCTGAAGCTGAAACACTTGGCTTTTGGACGTACGATGAAAGTCGCAAATTTGCCCACTTTTAAAAAATTTGAAACGCAAAAAAATCTACAATTTGTTGTCTTATCAAAAAAATAACGTCTATAGGCCACAATACGTAACACATTACTGTACGGTAATGAAAAGTAATAAACTTGTCCACTTTGGGTAAACTTTCCACATGTTAATTCATGTTATATTTTGAATATATTTCTAAAAAAAACTAGAAAAATTTTCACACCTAGCATGAGGCCCCTGAGCATACTTGAGGCCCCCCCGGATGGGGGGTATCGGGGGCCCTTCCACCAGCTCTGAGTTAAAACGGCATCATCATGGGGAGTATGGAGGAGGTAAGGCCGATATCGGTGTCGCTGTGCCGACTGACGCAGCACACATCTGGTTGAAATCGGCATCAAGTAGTCGTTCATCTCGCTGTCTGCGGCCGCCGGCTTGATCGACGGAGGGACACCACGCACGGGTCACATGGCAACTACGTCGACACAGCAGGCTGAACGCTACCGAGAACACACACAAGACACCAGCGGATGTTATGATGTAGAAGCAATAGCTGAACTCGACATCAAGCTTGGTGAGGTCGACCGACTCGTGGGTCTCGTACAACTGGGCTAGCTGCTGCGTCACCAGATAACTCAGGCCGTTGATTGTGACGCATATGCAAACTGCAAACAAATGACAGGTACCGGTAACACACAGATAAGGCAAGCATGTACATTAAGTACTTCTTAAGTAAACACATTATACACTCAGCGGCAACAATTGCACTGTTACAGAGAGACCCGAGACCATATGGGCCTACTGTTACCACACAGTGCAACAGTGTTCTTTCTAGCAACTTGAAAATGACCGTTACTTCAGCCTACTTTTTAAAAAATTTGGAAGTGCATGAAAAAATCCTCTGAAGACTGTTTTATTTAGCAGCCTTAAATCAATCAACCTAGCATCATTCCACAAGCACAAACATCTGTCAATACTTTTTGTGCTTTGTTATACAAAATCTTGCACAAAACCCCTGGATTTAGTCTGACACCAAAGTCCTTTAGGCCAACAATTATTCTGAAACACTCATCATAAGATTGCAGCAAAGTGCAAACAGTACTCCAGTAAACTCTGCTGAAAAGGACAACATGACTTGTGTGTTGATCAACTTTTTTGGATAAGTGGGGTATTGTGGTAGGGTGTGGAACAGTAATAAGCGACGAGATTTCCGTGGCAATCCGGACACATGTAACAATCCAGATCGAAGATTACCGGGTATCGATCTGATTTAGGAAGAATTTTTACAGCACTGTTTATGTGCTACAGTATTGCAAACCCTATTGACATCACGACAGGTGTGAAGTGTCCAAGAGCTTCCTGTTTGCTATGCAACAAACCTGCCAGGACGGACAAGATGGCATGGCGGCGAATGGCTTTCATGCAGTGGTTAGAGAACACAATGACATCGAAGACGACAGCCAACAGGCAGAGAGCAATGACGACGAAGCACAGTACGATGATTGCTTTTATGACATACACGGTCTGCGGAGTTACACAGTTCTCCAGCACTGAAACACATCCATTGGTTAAACAGAATCGTTAGTGGGTACCGCTATGTACAACTCCATATCACACAGCTAAGACATGCTCGATTCTACCAGCATCGTGTTAAATGATATCCGTGGCCCATGCCTTGCTTTTTTACAGCCTTATTAATTAAACCCAGTTCTGGCTTCTTGCAACCGCTGCAAACTCTAATCACTGAGTCATAAGCACAACACTGGAGATAAAGCAGTGACTTATCTACAGCCAATACAATATACCTGGCAGCAGTTCTAACATAAATCCTAACAAAATTTGAAGACACCTAAATAACACATTTTCAGGGACCATATCAGTATATGCAAGAACTGTCTTGTAGCATCTTGTATCTAATGTACTAACGATTTTGGCAACACAGCACAAATTATAACAGACTTTTTGTGAATACAACCAACAAACATGACTCAACAGTGCCTGAAGTAACCTACTAATCTCCAGATCATGCAAGTTTACCCTCATTCTGATAGGATCCATAGTAATATTTGCTGTTTTGTCCTGCACTGGAAGTGCCGCTGTGGTCAACAAAGAAGCCTTTGTAGAAGAACTGCTTCACGCCGAGGTATCGGGCAGTATGGCCGTGGTTCATACACGGAGTTCCACTGATGGACCACCACCGAGGCTCTGCAAGAGCAGTGCACACCAGAACGGCAGCCACAATGTTCAGCATGGCCGCCATGAAGTTCACCTCTTTCCATTTGACTCGACAGAAGCGGTGGCGACGTCGGGAACTGGCATGATGATGATGGCGGTGATGGTAATGATGACGACTGCGTCGGTGGCTTGGGGATGGCTCATCATCTTCCACTACACAGCTGGCTGGCAGTGACCCCGTGTCATCTCCGGCCACCATACTGCATGGCCCGACAATAGTTCCAGGTGGTGCAACCACACAGCTGGTCGGCAATAACCCTGTGATTCCAGCGGACACAACACCGTCTGTCTCAGGTGGTGGTAACAAACTACCGATGGTTGTCGATGTTTCAACAGTCTGAACAGATGAGTGGACGTTATTCAAGCTCGGATCAGTGTCGGTTCTCAAGTCATTGACAGTCAATGACTGCGAAACGGTAGCAACATTTCCCTCCATGTTATACGCTTGTGTACATCAGCAACCTAACAGACAATGCAGTGTGCACATTAGCATAGGTAGCAGTAGTGGCCTAGCTACACAAGGAATTGGGAAATACTTTGCCGATTTGTCTGTCTGCCTCGGCTGTAATCAAAACGAGAACTGACAACGATGTTCAATGAATGTTAAATATATGACACGTCTGGTGACACAAAATCAAACTCATAAAGTTATTCACCTGAACATAAAAACTAAGACGGCCAAAATTGGGACGAGTGGGACGACGTACATATACTTACAGGCCCCTCCCACTGCAGCCAGATGACACCTAAAAACTACAAAGGAACAAAAGGGGCAACATTCAGTAATATTCAGCTTACGTACTCTTGCCCTCATACGAGCATAAAATAACCTCTTCTACTACTGACAGATAGAAAGCACATTCGTGGTTGCGATGGCAGCTAAATGACATTACATCAGAAAAACACCTAAACCATCTGACCTACATTTATTTCACCAAGTGACGTCAGCGGCCTCGATAAAGAAAGTGGGGCACTAACATAACGTAAGCTTAGCCAAACTTGACCAAAAATAACTGGACCATAGTTCATAGAGGTAGAACAACGGAATTTTAACTAAAGACTCGGCCAAGTTATTATTGAAATTTATGTGTATAAAATTAATGCAAAACGTAAACTTTTTGTTATATTTATTTTTGACAAAACGAACACGTACAGAACATTGGTCTATAATTGCAAATTGATATTCTATGTTTTGTGGATGTTTTTGTTGTTGTTGTGGAATTTTGCGAAGAGATGGATCGCAAGCACCAATTTAAGAGAAAATCCGAGTTAGCGAGTGTCATGCGCGAGAAACGGAGACGAGAAAGACGCGGTAATTTGCAGCGATAATCCTGTCACTAATCCAAAATAGCACTCGGGCAAGGCCAAGCCCAGGCAGGGCAAGTTTACTGGCCAAGTGGCTATGTCACATTTACCTGGAGAAGTAACAGGATGACCACTTATCTGAAAGACCTGTAAACTTGGAAATTTGACAGCTGTCAGAGAAGTGGGAAAATATTAGGGAATTTTAAACACTCGAGAGGAGTGTCGGTGAAATATGGTGAGCTGACGGGTGAGCTAATTAGCAGCCTGCAGTTTACAGCAGCAGAAATGCCATCAAAAATCTGTCCTTTCTTGAACAATTCTGACATGTCTAGTATTACGCATGCATTTATTGGTGCTGTGTGTAAAGTGTATAAAGTTAAATTTCAGCTGTTGGACAGTGTATATGACTTAACGAATCAATGTGATATTGTGCAAGATATTGCCTTCAGGCGTGAACGTTATGAACATAAACTGTTGTCTAGCAGCAACTTAGTCATTAGGAATTTTCTTGCTGTCAGTTTAGTATATTGAACATCAACTAGTATAAGTCAGCTGATAGGTCTGTGTGCTTGCATGCATGTTATGTGTGTGTGTGTTTTTAATTTCTTTCTTTCTGTTGTATATATCTGTCATTCTGTCTGTGGTTTCTACCGTGTTTCAGTGAATAATTATTGATATATTACAGACCAATATGATTATGACAAGCAGTGAAATCTCCTGTGTCAATAAAATGTTTATTGACAGTGTTTATATAAATGTCACAGTTGGCCAATTAGTGGACATAGATCAGTGAAGATTGCTCTGCCTGTTGATATGAGCATTGTAGATAAGTGTTTTTTAGCCTCTGCAGATTTTATTGCTTGATTTTTACTTGTCCCAACTGCAACTGCAGTGACTGCACACAGCTGGCGGTCATGTTTTAGTGAGATCGTTCAAGTACAGGGGTGACTGAGAAGTAATTTGTTGCTTTCAATTAAATGCATCGTAATTATGTGTATATGTAACTATATAATCAACTGTAGATTCATTCAAGAAGCAAAGAGATGAAGTACTGATGCAGAAACGTATGAAGAAAGATGAGAGTGAAGCGGTGGAGGAGGAAATTGCAGAGGAACAGGTTATTTGTTCCCATTTCCTGATTGCATTTTGTCAAGTTTCTCCTATAACTGACAGTTTTTCTTGTGGATGCAGATGCTTAAATGAGGCTTATTTAGTGTAAAAGGTGATGGGTAAGTCTTACTTTTCTGTGCATTTAATTGAAGTGTTTATGCACATGCTGAGTAAGGCAGTAAGCTCTGTTGGTGTTATGTGTTATCTGCTGTTAGAAAACTTTCTTGTGTTATATGTGGTTCTACGTGGAGTTTTCATAAACTGTGAATTAATCACACATTTAGGTCCAGTTTTTCCATTGCCAATCAAATCAAATTTGATCTTTGATTTACTGGTCTCTGATCAACTGGATGTTCTGAATTGATCATTGATCAATTGTGTTTCGTTTTTTGATACATTTTTGATCTCCAGTTATCTAATCCATGATTTGTTGATTCGCCATCAACTGAGCATACTTTATGCCGATCTGATTGGCTGACAGTGACCTCGATTTGCAGTGTTATGCTAAATTACCCAGCATGCTCTGTGCGTGGATGCCGTAGGCAGTAAACATCATCATAGCAACTGTATCAACAATATCGTACATATCGTCTGCTGTCAATACGTTTTATCGTAAATCAATACAGGAGCGTCTATTGATTTTATTTCTTCATAAAACACCATACACGCTATAAATTTATAGACCAGTAGTAATTGATCGCCCTGCCTGGAACTTCATTTTAATGCATAAATGACCGGCGAAGTGAAGCGATGTTTTTGGTGCAAGTAAGCAATGAACTGCAGATCACCCTGTTTGATCGTCAATTAATTATCTGACTTGATCAGCTAATATTCAGCCATCAACTTGATGGGAGATTTGATGGACGATTAGTTGCGAATTGGAGATGGAAAAAGTCATTGAGATGATGTCTGATCAAGTCCCAAAATTGATCAATTTGATCGGCCATCAAATGTGCATGGAAAGATGGGACCTTAGTATGTAAAATTCTAACAAGCAAAATTTTTTGGTTGTTACGGTTCCAGTTTTCACACTGCCTTTGTACTTGTTTTTTTGTAGTTTCTGTTCTTATAGGCAGATTTGTTTTGGCAAATATTCTTTGTTATCTTCAACAATTGTGTAATTGTGATCTGTTAATACTTTACACAATATTTTAATTATTACAACCCTATTTATTCTCTCTCAGGTGGTGGAAATGGCAAAGCAACTGATCGATGGTTTGTCAGATTCCTGTCAACTGATGAAAAAGCTGAAGAATATCTTGTCATGTGGAACAGCAATTATTGATGCTTTTATCAAGTATAAACTCATTCTTATGACTGGAAGTCTATTCTGTATATTTGGAACCATTAGAGAGATTAGATAATCGTTTACATTTTTATGCACTTTATACAGCAACAAGTAGTCTTTCATGTGCTTTTCACTGACCCAAAAATGTATGGCACTGAACAGCTGTTTTGCACAAAATTATGGCTTCTGTTCTCCCATGCTTTTGCTTACAGAGACAACTGTGTGACAACAAATAAAGATGCAACATACTATCAACGGAAAACATGTGTCAGTATACATCTACAACATTGCACATTTTTCTCACATTGGCATTCCTTTCTTGTTTCTTTTTAAGACTTGGTCAACTCACAGTCTCGATAGGCTGATGTATAACAGTAACTAGATGTCTGTGATATTTTGTGTGCTTAATACCATTATGTTGTGACATATCTGAAGATTGTGTTGTGGTGTGGAATGGCTGTTATTGGTTTCTTTTGTAAAGTACAAATTGATTTTTACAAGAAAACCGAAAAAGCCCAATATGTGTTATATTGTCATGCCGTGTTCGTAGGGTGGATGGATCGATGCAGCGGTTGGTTGATCTGCTGAAGGAGGGCAATGTGAACACGCAGGTGGAAGCTGCTTGGTGCTTGAACAACATTGCGGGAGGCACGGACGAACATGCAGTTGCTGTGCTTGAAGCTGCGGGCGATTCGCTCATCACATTGCTCAGCAGTGGAGACGTTCCATTAGAGGTCATTCAGTCAATCAATTCGGGATTCTTAAAGTAGCCTAAGTTATACAGACAGCTGCTATGTCCACTAGAGACAGGTTAGTTGGAGTCTAAGGATTTGGTGAACAGGTGAGTTTCCTTCTAGTACTATAACCATAGATATTTGGTGAAATGGAATCATACGATTTGGAAATTCAAGTTATTATTGTAAGGTTAAAAGGTTAATGATGTTTACAGCTCTGCATGGTAACCATTTTCAGAGCTAAAGAGCACCATCTGCCGCAAGGAATCACACAATATTACCTACCACACGACACAGGTGCCTGCTGTCCTTGTCCCCTTCCCCTCAGCCATACAGGCCAGTGCTTCAGTCAATCAATAAAAGCATTTATATAGTGCCAGTAATTGATAAACGAATCTGCTCGAGACAGGTGGAAGGCTGAGTTGACCTGGGTGGGTTGGATGATTTACCCGTTTGCAGACGGTCACCCATCCAGGTGACTAGTGTAGGGTAACTGCATTGATTTGACACAACGTGTTAATATCAAGACCACACCACCAGTCCCACTAGTCATATTATATTTTTTAGCCGGTTAGAGTGATGGAGATATTGTGCGTTTGTTTGTCGCTACAGAACGAGTGCTCGTGGGCAATTGGTAATCTTGCCGGTGGTAGCCCCGTCTGTCGTGACACTCTGCGAACCAAGGGAGCTGTTGAACCTCTCATAGCATTGCTTAAGGTAGCATTCAACTTACTACTTTTGTAGTTAGTTAACTGTACTCCTGTATCTCCTGTATTTTGTGCAGCATTTATTGTTAACAAAAAATGAACAACTGATATCAACAATGACACGCAGGCTTGCACCTTTATCCGTTTTTGTTGGGCAGTTTCTATTTATGTTTCAGCAGCTTTTGCTTGTGATTATGCAAGCATTATAGTTATGTTTTGCTGGTTTTTCATTGACTGCTATACTTACAGATTTCTGAGTGTTTGTAGACTGGCATCAAGCCAGTCTGTTGCACATGTAGAACACAGTAGTACTTTCACATTGCTCTTACCTTTTTATCGTATCGACACCATGGTCCATAAAAACATGCCACTTTCATTTTTTGAATAGCTCCGTGCAGCATAGGCCAATTTTAATCTTTTTGGTGTACAACATTAGGAAGAAACTCAATGCAAACGACTATAGTTTTGGCTACCTCACGTTAATACTGTCACTACACTACCTTGTGAAATGCAGGTTGTTGAGCCTGCTGTTTACGAGTGGTGTCAGCGTTCGCTGCTGCATTTGCGCTGGGAGGAAAACATTTTGAGCATATGCTGTAATAAACAGGACGTGATGTGACCCGTGTGACTTTTTGAGATGCAGTGGTTGCCAATTTTGTTTGTCGCTTTTCAGTTAATCATTCCTGAGCCAATGTGTGCGCTATCCAGTATGAATTTATCGTTGTAAATGGCCAAACTACGACTTTTGCATTTCACAAGGTAGTGTAGCGACAGTATTAAAGTGAGGTGGTCAAACTTGTTCAGTCACTTGCGTAGAGTTCTTTCCTGATGTTGCATGCCAAAAATTATAAATATTGGCCAATGTTTCACAAAGCTATTAAAAAAGGTGGCACATTTTTTTATGGACCACGGTTTAGACGCAGTTTCTACAGTATCTTATGACTGGCTTCCAGGCATTACTTAGGAATTTGTGTTTCTGCTTTTAGTCTGAAACCCCAGCCGTGGTCCGCTGTGCAGCGTACGCTTTGTCCAACCTTGCCAGAGACAAGGAGACCACCAAGTTTGTTGACTTTCTGGCATTAATCAGTTTTTGTTAACGAAAGTTTGGCATCATTGTTTTGCTGTTTTTTTTATGCTGTTAATATCATGCGTCATATTGTGAATTTAGTTATTAGTTATGTGAGCCTGTCGAGTTGAGAGTGTGTGTGTAAGCATTGTGACAAAGTTCCAAGAGTAATTTGTATCATAAATGCCGAAAGCATCAGTCAAGGTCAAATCCCGGATTGATTTTTGTTGAGAAATCTAAAGACAGCATTACCGACTGTGCTGGAAAGTGTAGAAAGCAATACATGGTTGATGAAGCAGTGTGTGTGGAGGAAAAGTCACATCTGAAAAAAATAGCTCAAAATGCAGTTAATTTTACTGATTGTGGGCGACATTGCCACAACACCCTGAAGCATTTGAAAAGTATGGTTAGAACGATGTTGCCAATGGGGTATTAGATGTTGGCCAATATTCCAGTGTTGGGTAGTATTGGATACTGGGTGTTATTTTCACTGGCTAACATATCCAATACCAGTGTTGCGTAGACATCGTGATACCAGCAGTGCACTGGTTGCCAGTAGACTTTATTTATAGCCATAGTATGAGTAAGCTTAGTGCTGTATATATTTGTTGTAAAATCAATACCTTGCTTTACTATACATCGGTATTGGTATTGGTGTCAACAGGACCCAATAATATTGGGTATTAGGTAGCTTGTTTGTTATCGGTCAAACTCGTTCCTGAGCGATGCTGATTTCAAAGCAGATCTCTTTATTTCCAAGTGGTTTATCACATAGAATGGTGTGCTGCTGCAGTGTACTGACGGAGGCCGGCATTCTGCCTCATTTGGCGTCACACGTTGTCTACGATGACAAGAAGCTGGACATCTTGACTGAAGTCTGCTGGGTTCTCACTTACCTCACTGCATCGTATGTATTTATTCTTTTATTTTTTTCTTCTAACATACTGAGTTCCCTTGAACTGAGATATAAAACTACGGAAATTATGTCTGGAATGGTCATGGTGCAGTCTCGGAAATGGGGAACTTGTCGGTTAGGCAACTTGGGAACGTGGCTCAGAAGTGCAGAATATACAATAGTGTAAAAGTTAGAAGCTGAGACAAAAACCACACTAGAACATGATAAACCAGCATGCTTGAGAATTCACATCGAGACTGAGAAAAAAACAACCCGATTACGTTAAAACTTGGTGCCCTAAGCTCTGGTGTATGTCCGTGATTATTTTGCTGTATGCTGTATTTGCCTGTACATGGTAAATAATATTGTGAATGTGCTGTGCAGTGGAATGCATGAGAAGCCAGTGCTGGAAGCTGGAATCTTAGAAAAACTGATCGACGTGGTCATTGAAATGGCTGAGAAAGATGAAGACAATGTCTCGGTAATAGCATATCGATAATCAGTGCCAAGATATATATATCACTTACACAAAGTGACAGCTGGCTTACAGCAACAGCAGAATTGAATGAAATGAAACTACAATTTTCAAAAAACTAAAGAAAGTGGATTAAATTTGAAATCAGTTTATAAAACTTGCTGTAACAGTATATGCTTGCAGTGTTGGTTGTTTACAATGCTGAGTTATTAGCATGTGTTGAGTCTTGCAGCACAGATATTATTTCCAAGTGTTCTTCGAGTGACTTATTGGTTGCATGGTAGTTTTTGAAGACTCTTGTTTGATTTCAATACAGGCTGAGTCTAATGCATATCATTTGCATTGAGAGTAGTTGCCGGTCTTGTGTCTTGAGACTCTGGGCATGGGGTTGCAGTTTCACATGTTGGCTTAATTACTAAGTAGTCGATTAATTTTGGTTAAATTTTGTAGTCAGTCAGAAGATGGAAAACTGCAGAATTCATTTACTAGTTGCTGTTATCATTTGTGAACTGATGATGATTTTGCACATAAACTGTGTAGTCAAAACTGTTGTTGTTAAACTAACTGCAGACTGTTAAAAAACAACTAACATTATATAAGTCATGATGACATGTGTTATGTGAAATGAGCGTCCGCCATTGTTGTCTACTGTAGTTTACAATCGACTGGAAATGCGCAGATTAGTGACATTAGTGATGTTTTCAGTTTAAAATTTTTAATCAATTTTTTTAATAAGTCAATTAATTTTTTCAATGATTGATGAATTAATTTATTGTTAATTTTTGCAGCCTTAGTTTCAAGTTCTCTGACCATTTCTTACTTGTGCCGTGCATGTGGAGGTGTTAACTCCAATGCTACGATGTCTGGGCAACATCATTTGCTCTGGCTTGGATGAGACAGCCTCCACAGCGTGTGATAGGAAAGCTTTGTTTCCTGCACTCGGACGACTTCTGGCTTCCGAACATCAACACATCCGCAAAGAGTGTGTCTGGGTCTTGTCCAACATCACAGGTGCCGGCATTAATGTTACTGGTCACTTAGCAATACAGCCAGTGTTGGACTTACTTGACTCATGTTTTTTTGTTACTACTGGTAGAATGTAGGCCAGACACCACTTCTGTTTCTGTTTCATTTTCCATTTTCTTCTTTCTGATCAGTCTGTCACTGACTCAGTTGTCTTTTACAGCTATTATTGGGATGCAGAAAAACAACAGAGTTTGGTTTAGTTTTAATTTTCAGGAAACGAAGCCATGTGCTGTTTTGAAAGGTGACAGTTGTTTTTTGCAGTAGCGGGAACAGTACAAATGTGCAAGACAGAAGTTCGAAACATTACAGCAGTTTAGGTCCAATGCTGGTTTTAATGCCATCTCAATATGATTTTAACGATAAAAGTGGTAATAGTTGTAGTTGCAGTTATGGTGGCGCTAGTAGTAGTAGTTGCTGTTGTAGTAGTAGTGCCTGTATTAGTTGTTGTAGTTGTTGCGGCTGTCAGAGGCTTGGAAGGTCCTTGAAAACAGACATGGTCCTTGAAAGCCCTTGAATCTGTATCTGAAGGTCTTTGAAAGTGCTTGACTTTGATTTTCTTAAATGTCATAATCAGTCACGTCGTTTTAGTGATTTTCAGAATTGGATTCATTGACAACTTTTGATGCATTTGGTAAATTTTTCTCATAATTCCAGTTTTTTATTAATACTTGAAGGTGTTAAATTGTTGAATGTGAATGGGAAAGGTAGTTGTTGGTAATAGTGCTTATTGTAGTTGTTGTTGTTGTTGTTGTTGCAGCCATCACAAAAGCCTATAGCATGAAGGGGAATAGTAATAGTGCCTAAAGTAGTAGTAGTAGTAGTTGTTGTTGTTGTTGTTGTTGTAGTGCCTTTAATAGTTGTAGTTGTTGTTGTAGCTATAACGGAGGCCTGTAGTGAAGTGGTTGACGCTGGTCTACTTGCCTCGCTACTTAAATTGCTGTCCACAACGTTTGACATCAAGAAAGAGGTCTGTTCTCACTTATAGCCACTTTTTTATACTGCATGCATTTTTCAGCTAAGCCGGTGGGCCCCTAACATTGGTTAAGTAGTTGTCTTTGCTTTCGTTTGAATTGTAACAATATTCTCCAAAGAAAGCGGTTATGTAACAGAATGTCCATTTGTTTGTTAATTTGTCATTTTCTGTTTGTTCCCTGGCTGGATAACTCAGAAAGCTAAGATCGACTATTAATGATATTTTTTAAGGCATTTAGCATGATTAGGGACCAACCGAATTCACGGGAAAAAATGCACGAATTCATGGCAGAATTTTTAAAATGTGTCAAATTTCACGGAAAATTCACGGAAAGAGTTTCGGAAATTCACGGGCCACACAGACGTTATTTCGAGGTGCTGTGCTAATGCAAACGAAGAAATTTCAG
>Ga0056128_1000723_pt1 | contig 32357 bp, 19 predicted proteins | sample WorMetLIZISLAND2_FD_71113 | JGI IMG/M metagenome (GOLD analysis project Ga0056128, IMG submission 71113) | Marine gutless worms symbiont microbial communities from Max Planck institute for Marine Microbiology, Germany - Olavius geniculatus... ...
CATTGTAATTTTTTCGATTTTTGCGAATAAATACGTTAAATATTAATTTCAAATTTTTTAACCCCCAAAAGGCACATCCTTGCGCGAGACCGCGTCGTTTGAGCCATTGCACGCAAAAATTCGCCGAAGGGTCTGACCTGTAGGTGAGTTGACTAAAAAAAAGGTGTATGGCTATAAAAATTTTTGCGTATATTTCACCCATTTGCCGGGAAGCCCCCCTTGGAGGGATTTACATGAAATTTTGCATGAGGGGTCATCTCGCCAATGTAATCAACCGCACCAAATTTTATCTCAATCAGATCAGGGGTTTTGATTCTGTGGGGGGTCGAATTTTTCCCATAAGAAAGAGAAGTCGCCGTTAACACAGGGCTTGAACTACCGTTCAGCCTGTGATTGCAGTGTTAGGCATCACTGGAATCTGCTTTACTATTCTGATGTGGACAACCAGCTTATTTTATGCATATGATACTGATGGCAATGTCTGCAAAGCATTTAGTGTGCATAAAATTTTGTATCACCGGTTATCTTTTTTTTATTAACAAGTCCATAAAGTGGTGACGGCATTGCTATATCGATGATGATGAAGTTTACTGAGTTTGCAATCGAGCCTTTGGCTGCAATGCAGAACAAAAATACTTTATTCATTTGTTCATTAAACTGTACAGCGTGGTCGTGGCTTACGTGAGAAATTGGCAGAGATGGAGACATTCAAAGATATTCTCAGCCACCAAGTCGACAGTTTACAGAACTACTTTGACGCTTGTGCTTCAGCCATTACACAGCACACTGTTCATGATTGTAAGTTCTGCTTAATTACTGCTTGGCTCTGTTATTAGTTTGGCACTGTAGCTGCTGATGATTAAAAGTTGCCTTATGTAAAAAGTTGTTTAAAATTGAGTTTAAAAAGTGAAACGTGTCTTTGAGATATGCTTTGAATTGCCACGTTGCCAGCATATTGAAGTTGTTCTGACAGTTGATTCAAGCACTTAGGTTAGCATCAACACAAATGACTGTATAGTGTATACTGTTTAAATATCATACACATTCATAGCTTTAGGCATTGGAAAGTGCATTCATGTTAAGAAGACAATTTTTCATCATTTCTTTGTGAAGATACATTTTTCAGTGCAGCGTGTTACACAGTTTTTTCTTGCTAGCCATACCATGTTTATTGGTAATTCATATTTATTATTTCATATTTATTATTAGCCGATTTATTATTGCTCTTTTATGCTGTAGTGTAAGTTTCCAATTAAGCAACTGCATTGTAATAATGCTGTTTCAGTTGATAACGAAGACCTGAATGGAGAATTGGATGAGGTTGGTGGCAAGAACGGTCTGATATCGAATGAGTTTCAGCAGGCACTTTCTACACACTTTGACTCGACCAGCCATCGGGACAACAACAAGGACATTGGTTGGTCTCATACTGTACTGCAGTGATTTTCAACCGGGGTTCCGTGGAACCCCAGGGTTCTGCGAGCATCTGCCAAGGGTTCCACAGCTGGCCAATAAAAAATAAGCTAGCGTGCGAAATCTCACCAAACAATGTCGTAGAAATACTCATCATGAATTATTTCGTTCGAAATTGCGTTTCTACGCGTTTATTTTTGCATAGACCAACTCTGTTAAATCATTTTTGCTGTTAGTAGTCTTGGCATATTTGCATTTTTAGGAGCGTAGGCTTTCTATGCTAAGGAAAATTAAAAAGACACGTATCTTTAACGAGGACGTCCACATGATAAATTTTTTCAGTTGGTATGGCGGGGGCTAAGAGGCCGTCGACGACTGCCTTGCCCGTCGTGTTACGTTAAATACAATAACGTACTGCTACCTGTTAATGTGGTCAAATTTAATATTGGTAATTTTTGCTTGCTTTGCTCTGCTCTGCTAAGGAAATGAGTCCGTAGACACCCTGTAGCTTCAACTTCGCATACGTCGTTGGACTCACGGATCAATGCATGGGGTTCCGTGAGTGACCTTCACGCTTGTTTAGGGTTCAGCGGCAACAAAAAGGTTGAAAAACACTGCTGTACTGTTAATGTTGTTTAAGGGTATATTTTTTCATAGGATACCCATTTCAAAGCTGTGGAGTGTCACCAGCCATATGGGATCGTCTGCCATACCACCTGACACAAGTGAGTGTGCTCTGTAGGACCCACAGTTTTCTGCAGAAAATTTTGCCAAATTCCACAGGCCAGTTTGCAAAATTCTGCGGCTCACCGCGGCAGTATTGTCCAAATTCCGTGGCTTACCGCGGCCTTCCGTTTGCGCATAAACTAAGCTTTATTCTGTTAAAAAAGCTTTAGTTTTTGGATGCTGGCATGGTGCTCAGTTATGCTGGCAACATTCAAAAAATTATCGATTTTTCTTCTTTTTCAAAAGTGCAATTTGTCAGTTAGTCAAATTGTGTTCATTTACGATTGTGCCATATACTGTACTAATTATTAGTAGGGATGCAGGCATAGGCAGTTTAGTTTGATTTTTCTCTGTGATTTAGTTAGTCTAATTGCGCTATCAAGCGGACGATCGTAATAACTTTTGCAAAATTCTGCAGCCCGTAGAAAACTGCCTCAACCCAAGCTAGACAGGCCAGTACTCGATTTACCTACCCTGAGGGGTGAAAGGCTGAGTTGACCTTGGTGTTGGTTATATACCAAGATGGATTAACTGTTTACAGACAGTTACTCATCTAAGTAGTAGCACTTGATATTGGTAGTCTCCCGACAGGGAGTTGAGCCAATGACCTTTCAGTTGCAAGTCAAGCATCCTGTCTTTACTGTACCAAGCTAAGGTATGAGTTGCTCACAAACAAAACACAACATGAACACTGTGCATTATTATTCCTTCTATGACACATTTCTTTAACTAATTGTGTTTGTTCTTTTGGCTTTGAGATAGAGTAGATATGAATTATATCGAGGAAAAAGATGGTATTTGCAGTCAGAAATGATAGAAATGGTCTTAGGGGTCCATTTTTTTCAAAGCTGGACCAATGTGTGGCCAGTAGTAGTACTTTTGTATATATTGGCTGCTGAGTTTCACATTTTGTGTCGATTTCTTGCACTGCTTGGTACTCGTAAAGATTGGTCGGTATTGTTTCTGGAAGAACTTTCCTGTCTTTTAGTATGCAGGTACATTGAGGCTGTTAGGCTGTTGGTTTGTATTTCGAGTTGAGTGTGTCTATGGGATGTCTGCAGTGAACATTCTGCAGCAGCATGGTGCCCATGCCATTGACTTCAAGGGCGAAGCGTACACATTTAAAGCAACGACGACGGGCATCATTGCGACGCTGTCGCACTGCATCGACTTGATGTCACAGCGCGAAGAGTCATGGAAGAAACGTCTTGAGCGGGTGGGTTTGTTGCTATCAAACTGTGTATAATCTCATAATTTTGTCGAATTACAACCTTCAGTGGTTTTTAGTAATTTGTTGATGTTTTGGCAACTGCTGCTGCTACCTTCTTTGGGCTTGTTGCTGTTTATTGGATGAAGCATGGTGTCTGTCCATAGACATTTTATGATTCTTAGCCACCATCGTTTAATGGTTAAATTAAATGTAATTCATGATGTAAGTAAGTAAGAAAAGTAAGAAAACTTAAAGTTGCACCGTCACAATGCACAGCAATCTTAACTCTGAAACAAAACTGTCTTTAGAAGTCATTTAAACTGTTCAAGGTTAATGTCAATTTGTCTAAGATGAACTGAAGGCTCTTGCACATTTTTGGACAGAAGTGCATGTGGAGTTAGGAGAAACCATGGTTGGAGAAAATCTTTTAATCATGAGAGAAAGATGAGAGAATGTCAGTTATGCTGCTTTTGTCTTTTTTGTGTGTCATTTTTCTGGAATTATTGTCATAGAAGCTTTGTGTACTGGTGGCACGCTTGTTTATTGGTGGATATTGTGACTGTGACAGGAGGTGGAGAAGCGACGTAAGATGGAAGAGAATTATAAACAGTTGCTTCGACAGCGACTGAAGCCGGTTGTACTCGGTGGCCCTGACTATGAGGTTTGCATTACTTTGGATTTGGCTGCAATTTTTTTTACTGGATATTTGCTGATAACTTTAACTTAATGTGGCAATTTCGATTACAGCGTGGTCATTTATGGTTATCTACAAGCACTTGTATCATTGCTTTTGTACATTTAGGCATCTCCGCCAGTTTAAGAGCACTGTACTTAAGTGAAAGCTTGGACTCATGTCTTAGTTAGTTATCGTGTACGGCTTTGCAATATTTATTATTAATTATGATACGGTTAATTGCTGATGATATGGTTAATTGCTGTCTGTGCATTTCACCGCAGTCTAGAGTATGTTATGCAAGTGTGAAGAGGAGCTCTAGTTCCATGATGATGAATCTTACACATTTCATGACTGTGATTGACGGCGTGTTTGGCATGTGTTAGGCTGCGTTCACACAAACACGAGTACGAATACGGGTCTGGGTTTCCGTTTATGGCCCGTAGAAGCTTCACTCGTACGAGTGGAACGTTCACGGTCACTTGTACAAGCACATAACTCAATGCATGTCAGCCATATTGAAAATTCGCAGTGAAATTGAATCGAGGAAATGATTTGCCATCAAACAACAATATTCCACCACAAAGTTACTATTTTTACAAGCCGCATATCTCTAACGATGAACAGTTTTACGATGACATCACTTCTGAAGTCAAATATGCACCACAGTTTTTATAAATTATATTAGTGCTATTTACGAGTAGTCTACTTTCTACGGGTTGGACGAAAACACACCTGCACAAAAACTACTCGCATGAGTGAAATTTACAGGTAACCTGTACTCGTATGTATGTGAACGGCCACCATTGAAATACACACAAACTCGTGTTTGCCGGAACTCGTATATTGGAACCCATAGAGTGCTGGACTCGTACTCGAGTTTATGTGAACGCAGCCTTAGGCATGCATGTTATAAAGAGATGCGAAACAAGTTTCAACTATCACGTTTGAATAGGGTGAGATTGTGGGGAGTTATAACACACCAGTCACTGTGCTGAGAGATAGATGGATGAAGTCGGTCATATAGTAAAAGACGTACAGTAAATGGGCAGATGATATGTCTGGCTGGCTTAGGAAGGACCACACAGCATTCTTCACGAAGAAGAATTTTTTGATGCCATCGATGCAACGCTTGACAAGTGGGACAAAGAAGAAGAAAAGGTCTGTGCTGCTACCTCTTGTTGTTAACATTTGAGCTGTTTCCTTCATTTGTAGTCAACTTAAAAGAGACAGTAGTTAATCAGGTACAGTCTGTTATGACTTGTTCTTATATTGCGTCGTGTCTTACAAAACTGCCGAGAAGTAGCTTATGTTGTCTGCGTTGAAGTTGAAGCTTTGAATCTTTAGCGGTTAATAACTTAATATTGCTTACTAAAAATTACCTACAGCTGCTGTTTAGTTACTGCTGATCTTGGCGAAACTGGATGTGAATATTCATTAAACAGATTGCCATCCAACTGGAATTCATAGTCATATGCTGTGTAATTTGTGCGTATACAGGGTGCAACAAAGAAAATGGACTCCTAAAGTTTTTCGCCATTTTCTCAGCAACCGTTTGGGATTTTAATGTGAAATTTTACAGCTTTATTTAGTGAAATCTTTTTAACATGACCGCCTACCAATTTTTCAGCATTAAAAATGTTCAAGCTAAAAATGCTTTTTAATTTTCAAAAACTGGTTACAGGTTACTGCCGATGACGTCACAGTGATGTTTTGATAAACAGTAATTTATACTGTTTAAAAATTATCACTAAATTATCGTTCCTTTAAAGCAATCGCTGGCTGCCCGCCGGACTCATCTTCCAGCAGGACGGCACGCCAGCACACACAGCGTGCAACGCCGCGCAGCGCACAGAACTGACTGCAGGCCAGCTGTCGAGATATCATCATAAAAGACAAATGGCCTCCAAATTTGCTTAATGTAAACCCAATGGGTGCAATGTTGGTGGCTTACCGCAAGCTTAGATCAAAGCCGAAAACAAGCACCAAACTCAAGGAAGTGCTTCAGGTTATCTGGGGCAACCTGCCACAGGGACCGATCGACGAGGCTGTAAAAGATTTCTCAAATTAGGCAACTGGAGGCTGTTGTCGTAGCTTGGAGCTGGCAGTGAACACTTCGAACATTCGCAGTGTCAATGGAATTCTGGCATCTGATCAATATTCAACTGTGTTGTTTCAACGATGTTATTAAACTGGTGTTGTAGCCGAAACATTTTTGAATGCTGAAAAATCGGTAGGTGGTCATGTTAAAAAGTCCGTAACTTCGTTGTTTTCAACAGAATCACATTTTTACTTGTCAGTTAGATGTAGAAGGTTTTAGTAAATAAATCTGTAAAATTTCAAATTAAAATTTTAAACGGTTGCTGGGAAAACAGCGAAAAATTTTAGGAGTCCACTTTCTGCAGCACCCTGTAGTGCAAGTAATTATTAAGTCAAATTTCTGTTATATTTATGTGTGGCAGTTGAAGCATGGTACAGATAAAACGGATATCACCATGAAGAAACCAACCAGCTTTCTTGTCGATCCGTCTCATATTCTTTACGATGAGGTTTCACATTGTCTTTATCTTTGTGCAAATCCATTTGTATCATTTGTGCATACACTGTGTCCCAAAATTAGCGCCTACCCCGCCCTCCTGCTTCAAACACACCTAATTCAGTTTGTAATTCATGGATTTTCAATGAAATATTGTACACTGCACTATCTTAACATTAAATTATTAACTGTAAACACTAAACAAGCATCTAAACATGCACTGTCTGTTTTTCTTTTATTCGCAAAATATGGTATTATTTCTATTTTTTTCATATATTTTTATCAGTTATATTTTATCTTTTGTGTTTGGTGGGAAATAAATGTGCTTTATAATGTTTCGTGCTAGTGATACTAAAATGCTGCGTTGGTTGCTGTTTAATGTGTTTGGCAGCAAATGGCAGTATATAAATATGATTATATAATGTTTAACATTAATTACAATACTCAATACTTGAGTAGCACTGAAGTCACTAAAATAGTCACAAAAATCTTCAGATATATCCATTAGAAAACTGTGTTCTAGTGAGCAGACGACAGTTGTGATGCTGTTTTTGGTCGTATAAGTTTTGTTGTTTTGATAGTGGAAGAATACCATTAAATTGCAGCACAATTACATATTTACACAGTCTGCCAGTAGATTGATTATTATTTTACTCGTCGATCCATTGAGCTGCTTGATTGTGGATGGCAGATAAACCGAGTGGTGCACGAGCACATCAGTCATGCTGACATGACGGCCAGCGACGTTGCCAACACGTGGACGTTGATTGCGTCGGACGGTGATATGAAGGTTTACAAGAGTGAAGTTGAGGATACGGGAGCGGTTGTCCAGCATCCTCTGAAAGCCGTACACACCGTTGAAGTGCGCCGCTTTCCTCATACACCGTATAAATTTACAATATTGAATTATTGCCTCTCTGTCTGCTAGTTTGTTGACGTTTTGGCAACAAAAAGTCCGCCAACAGTGTATGCAAAAATAGTGCGCGGAGTGTAAATCGTAAAATTCGGAGAACAAAAAACGTCTACAACTTGAGCATTCTGGGTGGAGCATTTGTGAAAGGCTTTGGTGGCTGCTAGTCTGAAGGCGTGCGCTCTGGATCTCGGATCTGAGTTTTTGGGATTTGTATGTTTGACCTTGTAAGTGACCACAAGACAGAATGATCTGGCAGTAAGAAAGAGTACATTTAAGAGAGCCGATATGTAGATTGGCGCTTTGCCAGTGACCTTTAAGTTACCACTACTAGATATTGGGCAGTGGCAGTACATTTCTTCAGTAAATGCTCTTGCTGTCTTTCTATTGCTCCATGTACACATTTGACAACAGTTAGTTTATGTCTTACCTTACCTTACGTTCGGGGTGAGCTATTTACTCGGTGCTGGGGCCATTATAATGGGCCAAATGTGCATTCTGATGTGCCAGGTGGCTGCAACTAGCTCTTGGAAGCCTTGGTAAACTTCAAGAGTGAAGACGAATGTAGTTTGCTTAGGTCACTGTGATCCATTACATGCATTGCATCTACCAAGAAAATGCAGGGAAGTTTTGTCCTTTTTGCACTCTTAAAAATGGCAACAGTTTGTGTGTTATCTTGGAAAGAAGTGGCAAGTGGCGGTCGGTGTCGTTGCAGGGTATAACTGGTCACGAGCTGTGTCACTACTTCTGGGAGCCGTCCGTTCGGTTGGAGTGGGAACTGACGCTGGAGATGTCGAATGTAGTCAGCTGGCTGTCTCGTGACACTCACATCACGTATCAGGTGTTGAAGCGTGTCTGGCCGGCCGCTCAGCGAGACTCGCTGTTCTGGTCGACGATACGTCACTGCCCGAGTGATGATGATGACGGACCTGACTACTGGGTCGTTGTTAACTACTCCACGGAATGTGTGCCTATCCCTCAGGTCTGTTGCATTCTCTGCACTCGTTGTCATCCTGTCTGTTTTTTCAGGGTAACCACATATCTGGAAAATGCGAAATACTTAGGGAATTCTAGCTGACCCTGGAAAACTCCTAGGGAATTATCAGGGAATTTGACTGGCAGCCTCAGGGAGAAATTGTTACAAACAAAATGTGGTCACCAGATTTGGTTTCCGGGGTGCAAAAATGCTCTAAAATATGTTTGCAACTGGGCATCTACCCAGAACCCTGCTGGGAGAGCTTACAGTTTTCCCCTGGATATTAATGTTACTTTTTGCTGTGATACGACTTTTGTAATTTAATTTTATTTTGCATATGACACATTGTCAAGATTTTTACTTGTTCAGTGTTAATTTAACAGTCTGCACTTTGTGAGCTTTGACATACACAGTTTGTGTAGGCTGCTGCATTTTGTTTTAGTTTGCAAAAGATAACAAAAACCTGCAAGCGAATTCTGCAGTTTGTGTTTTCTTTCTTTACTACAAAATGGATTAATTTAGTTAATTTTTAAAAAAAATAATTGATTTAAGATTTATGAAATAGGTAGCACCCCTTATTGAGGTGAATTGGTCGTGGTGCTGTTGATTTAGCCTATGTCCAAGTGTGTGCGGTTGCACTTTAATGTCGCAATGATCGCTCAGACGGTTGTAGAGCCACCGCCACCTAGTGGACAACCCATCACCCGGGATCACCTCACATGCAGAATACAGTACTCAGCTAATGGTAAATGACAATCTCATTAGCATTTGTAGTAAACGTAGATGTCGTTTGTTGTAACATACTGTTAATTTCACAAAACAGCACTACGCATAGGGTGACCGCCAACAGGGAAAACGGGGACTTGTTAACGAATTTTACAGCTCTCAGGGAAATGGCAGGGATTTCAGTCAAAATCTGGGAAATGTCTGGGAAAATTGTCCCCCAAATTTTCATGGAATACTGTGGGCCCTAGTTATCATACTTGATCAGTCAATCATAGCACATTTGTATAGCACCACATGTCACAAACAAGTCAGAGATGCAACTCAAGTTGAATCAGCATAAAAAAATTTCAGTAGTTACTAGTTGCATATTTGGTCTTGCATGCCAGTTTTTTTAGCATTGCCGGTATCAGTTCTTGTTAATATGAAATTGTCTTTTACAGTGCTTCGATACTGTACATTGGAAAAAAGCATGTGGCTGCGTAGGTTTATACTCCATCAACTTCTAAATGTTGGAGAGTTTGCTTATCCTTAATAAGTTTATAAAGATGGTTGGTCAGACAAAAAAATGAAAGTATAAAGTACTGATATTAATGTTGTATAATTTGTATGCTTGTATCAGTACCGAAGGTCTCTTTTGTTTGGTCTGAGTAGTAGCCCAAGTAAAGCGAATAGTGTATTCATATTTGGCTAAATATAAGGATACATTGAATATAAATTACTGGTTGGTGGCTTAGCATGGTGGTAATGTGCTTTGTCTAATCAAAGAAGTCACTCTACGGCAGGCTCGGTTAGTACCTAGATGGGTGACTGTCTATGGGCAGGTAAACAATCTGGAAAAGAAGCCAACCAGCTAGGTTGACTCAGCCTTCTACCCTCTGTGGGATGGTAAAATGAGTATCAGCTTTCGGGCTGAGTAGTAATAAATGGCGATGGTTAGTGTAGTAGTATTAGCTGCCTACAGGCGGATCTGAGGTTCAGATCGATCGGTCTGGTCCAAAGGTCAGCAGCCGCCTGGCGCTCGTGCTGTTTTGGCCAAATGAACCAGTGGCAGTTCTCTGCTACGATGACAACACCATAAACATTGTCGCGGCTATTACTATTACTCAGTGTTGGGCATGAGTTAACTCAAGTGAGTTTGAACTCACGAGTGAACTCAGTTATTGTGAGTTATGAGTTTGATTTAATTCAGTATTTGCGTGAGTTATGAGTTTATTATGTCTCCAAAATCAACTCACTTCATTGTGGCAGTTTATGGTTAAAATACGCACAGCAATTCAACAAATTTTGGGGCCAACTGGGGTCGAACAGGGTAAGTTTAACTGGACTGAACCAGTTATTTCTGGTTATTGTCCCATACATACGAAGTAAGTGTCATCATATCTCACTGATCAGTCGTTAACAATGATGCACATATATCTGGGCAGTAAAATTGGTTTTCATTTAGTTTAATATGACATTGCCATCATCCGCTGTGGTAGAAAGGCTGTTCAGCTAGCATACACGTAGGTTGACCGAGTGAAACTCCGAGATGCATTAAAATTTCAGATGCAAACTGTGAGATTGTTGTTGCTGAAAGCGAACATGAAGTATCACAGGAAATAAACAGTGACTGGAAACAGATAAGTCAATCAGTCAAGTTGACTCAAAAGCCTCAGTCTTTTGACTGAACTTAACTGATTGACTAAATGGTATAGAATAACTGAGTAAGAAATATTTTCTGTAGAACAGTGAACAGTGATTTTGTTGCTGATTGACCACTTTTAGCATTCTAAGACAGCTTTATTGACTTCATTGATTAAGTGCTTGATTGACTGTTTGATTAATTGGTAACCGATAACAAATGAGTTTATGAGTTAATTCATTTTGTTGGTGAGTTTGATTTAACTCATTTGGTCTGCATGCTTTGAGAGTTTGATTTAATTCATTTTCTGTTTGAGGTTTCCCAACACTGCTATTACTGTTGCTGGCGCCAGTAAATTGTGGTGCAACACACTGTTTGTTTGTTTGTTTGGAAGTAATAATGTTGCGGTATAATATGTGCTGCATGGTTGCCGTAGTGAATCCCGGCGGATGGGTTCCGGCTTCCGTAATACAAGTCATATGCAAGCGCGAGGCACCGAAATTTCTGAAGAACTTTACGGCTTACGTCCAGGAGAAGACGAGGGATAAGGAGATCATGTTCTAATGAGGTGTGGCAATGGCTGGACATATTCTCCGTGTGTGCTGAGGCATTCCGTAGCTGACGGCTACAGCCGGCTGGCAGCATGGATCATATACTTCATGTTGTTGCAGCGTCGGCCAATGAAGTACACCAGTAAATCGCTCACATTACAACCCACTCATTCTCGTTTTGCATTTTGCTTATTTAAGAGTAGTTATTGCGGAATAAATTGCATTTCGCTGTGACATTTTTTGGTGGAAATTTTACTCACACCAGTGGTTCTGGGTAAGCATGAAATCAGCGACACCGATGCAGATAGCTGACATATTGTTTAAGAAAAAATTGGCGTGAAAACTGTAGATTTTAGATTTAATGATTATAATGAGTTTTGTGTAGTTAACACGACACTTGAATGCTGCCTGCCATTGGCAGTAGATTAGCTGGTTGTCATAATGGGTGCAGTTGGCACTGGACAACTACAATATTTATCTCCACAAATGCAACATTGATATGTTCTGTTGGCAGCCATTGCGTATTGTGTATTATGTACATGGTGTTTCACAAAAAACCACTCCTTTTTCTTTCTTTCATAATTTACTCCAATGATGATCAATTTACGTGAAATTTTTACCAGTTCTAGCTGAAGAAATACTAATTCAAAATATTTCAACAGAATATGGCAGTTGATTAAATATTCTTTGCTAGTCGTGACGTAATGCTGACATCATAATATGTCACGGGTACAAGCTTGCTTGTCTCAGCTGGTGCTGTTATTTTTTACTCTGCTTTGATGGTGAACTTTGTCTGGTTCATTGATGAAAATGTTTATTGTATCAGCACTAAGCAACATGGGTGCATAAAATTAGGTGTCTCGTGATCCAAAGATTCAACCATCTCACAAGCGGCATGTGCTGGTGCTCTGTCTTGCTGTAAGGTGTGAAAGTGATCGTTTTGGACGTTTTTTTTGTGGTTGCAATGGTAAAACTTCAACAGTTTGCCATCAATGAAGCAGATGATGTCCACTGTCGAAACAGGGTAGCTATTCAGCAAGTCTGTCAGCACCGGTTACAAAAAGCAATTTTGTACTCACGACATATTATGACATCAGCATTACGTCACGACTAGCAAAGAATATTTAACCAACAGCCAAATTTTGTCAATAATTTTTGAGTTAGTATTTCTTCAGCTACAACTGGTAAAAATTATAAATTGATCATCATTTGAGTGAATTATGAAAGAAAAAAGGGGTTCTTTTTATGAAACACCGTGTATACACAATGGATGTACAGGCATACTGGTATATATTTGCTATAGCATAATTAGCGTAATTAGCTTTGATGGTGTGCTGTGGATTCACGTTGTGCTGTTGTCGTTGCTGTGCCAGTTGGATTTGCCCAAACACCACAGATCACACTACAGATTAGCACAGATCTGAGAAATTGCTTTTCTTAGAGACCGCAGATCAGTTTATGGCACTGCAGACAAGAACTTTATCTGATTCATTGATGAAAATGTTCATAGTAGATCATGCAGTAAGCTGATCACTGCAGGTCACCACAGGTCACTAGCTCGAGCTGTTTCTGTGGCCAGAGGGGTTTGAGCATTTGATGGCTTCAATCCAAATGATCGAACTTTCCTCTCGTCAGCCGAAGACAGGAAAAATTGCATAAAAACAGCCAAAAATGCCTGGAGTCGAACCCCGATTTGGACTAATCTGGCTAAACTCCTGAGCTGATCTGCGGTGTTTAAGCAGACTGCGCCAGTTTGTTGATTTTGTCAGATTGGTTTCGGTACCGCGTCTTTCCAGCATTTTGTTATTGTTTCACTCGGCCTTTGCTCTGTGCTGCTTGCTTTTGATCACGTTGTTTCTGGGTGCACATAGGTTGTATGTGACTTATTGATCTGTTTGCAGTATTAAGTACATGTATGTAAGTGCACATTTATATTACCTGGTAGTTGAAAATGGTATGCTGCCAAGTTTTTATCATAATTGAGTCAGGTATACTGGACGATTATCAAAATTCTTTTCACTAGCTCATCCAACAGTGAATTCATAAGGACTAGTGATTACTGATTACAGATTCAACTTCAACAGCAAAAATTACAAAAGGTGATATTATTCAGCAGCACATTGACACACAGTCAGTGTGCTGCTGAATAATATCACCTTTTGCTGTTTTTGATGTGCAAGTCCTTAAATGTTGCCATTAACAAGTGTATAAACTGATGCTTTGTACATTTATAAGTAGTAAAACCAATACAGTATTTCACGAGATAGTGTGACATACAGGGTGGGCCAAAAAACGTGCCACTTTGCTTTTGTCCTTATCTTTGCTAATTATTGACCGATTTTCAAAATTCTTTTACTGGCACACACTGCAGACAGTTTGTGATAATGTGTGATATGAATCATTCATCGCAATGTTGGTCTGAAGCATTTTTTCATTTACCCAAATTTTTGTTATTATCGTTAGTTTTTGATTACATTTATATTTCACAAGGTAGTGTAGAATCACGTTTACCATGTGGTGGGATATATGATAATCACATTATTGCAAATTGTCTGCAGAGTGTGCCAATGAAAGAATTTTGGAAGATGGTCAATAATTGGCAAAGATATGGACAAAAGTAAAGTGGCACGTTTTTATGGCCCACGGTGTAGTGTTTGAGGTGACTGGTGAGTGTGTCAGAGAAAGACTTTCAGAAATTGTCGAATATTTGGTGCAGTTATGGCAAAAACTTGGGGGCTTATTTGTTTCAGCCAACGTACATGTTATGTTTGATGTTGTATTTGTGCCGTGAAATAGCTAGTGAACACGCTGTTGCTTGCTGTATATGTTATTTTTTCCGTGAGTGATTAACGGTCATCGACTGCTTTGAACTTGTGTGTTAATAGAAGATTAACTGTTTCATATCAGCCTGACTGAAGTCTCGATCAATGATGTGTTTGTGTGTGTGTGTGTCTTGACTAATAGTGATGACACACTGGCCTGTTTCTGGTGCCAGAAACTGGCGCCGGATAGGGCATGTTCATTTTCGTGCCAGAAACCGGCTGAAAAGCTGAACTGTGATTGGTCAGTCGGAGCAGACGATAGCACTGCTTGTTTATTTGTAAACAAAGATGAAGGATTTATTTGCTTTTTTCTTTTGGATTTTTTCAACAACCTAAATGCTAAAACAGCAGCTATAATATCATCATTTTCAAAATTCCGAAAATCGGAATCCATCTTTGTTTTTTTCTGCCAGTATCATTTGCTGGTAAAGTGTGTCATGGTTTCTGGCATCAGACGACTGGCGCCTGTTGCTGACGCCGGAAACAGGCGCCAGAAAATGACCAATGTGTCATCAACTTAAGGTGGTAAGTTCTGTAGATAGCAAGACACTATGCACTGTGTTTAGGGTACTGTGAATTACTACTACTACTGTAGGATTATTTGCATGGCCTGCTTTAGTGGATTCCTCCGTAATAGATAGGCTCCAGTTTTGATAACTGTTGGAGCAGCATTTTTGCCAGATGTCATTCTTTTCACTTGGCCAACATCAAAGCATTGAAGTGCTTTTGCATTTCAAGCGGATATTGTTAAATACTTTTACCACGTTTGCTATCACAGCTTGCATATTTTGCCAATTTACCATTTTGGGAATGCAGTGTGCTTTATAGCATATGCATACCAGTTTATCGTTATCATGAATATATGTAGCAAACCAGTAATTAGTCCCTTTTGTTTTGTTTGGTAGACGTGGTTACTGGCTTAGGGTGTGGGATCTGCATGACTGTTGTCATGTTGTAGTAATTTGCATTCTCAGTGGCTGCTACAAGTGGAAGAGTTGCTACAATGTTAGGTTTAGGTCATTTTTGTGTTTTGTGTTTCATAAACTTTCTGTAAAGGTTAAACTTTGTGTTTTGTTATTATGTGTATGTGCAACTTTGCCTGGAAAGGCCATCCCCGAAATGACCTATACTGTGTCAGGTGGGACGTTAAACCCTACTCACTCACTCACTCACTAACACAGTTGATTTTTTTTGTGCTGTTGGTGCAGCTGCATGAATTTTTAACTTGTACCTCCGGGTCATACCAGGAATCAATCAAACAATGTGTAAACTGTACAGGTTTTGTTTAACAGCTCCTTTATCTATATCATTCTGTTTGGCATATGCCAGGCCAAGTTCCACGAAGGTGCATCCGGGAATAAGATTACCGAGTTATTATTGTTAGAGACTGGATTGAGCCAACAATCTCAAAACATTTTGCATAAAAATCGAGCTGATCATTAAGTCTTAAAGACCAATGATAGCACTGATTTTCGTTGCAGTCATCCACTGCTAATGTTGTCCCATGTATCATTCGTATTAGTATCGGTTCTAATAGAACGGAACTTTAATTTGGACTGCATGTAACTCGAGTTACTATTCAGCTGACTTGCTTGCTAATATTCTGTTCTTATTGTTGGTCATCCGTTTCATTAACTACGAGTACAGACTGCAGAGTACCCGTGTGAAATGTATTTGTTTGCTAATTTCGTTTGTATGTCATTTACAAAGTTTCCTAATTTTGTGTTACTCTATCTGTGGCAATGTGCTATTGTCGAGCATTCGGTACTCATGCATGAAACCTGCCTTCATTTAGCTACTACAATAAAATGAGAAATTTGACCTAATGCTCACGAGATGCACGAAAGCCTGTATCAGTTTCTGTTCGCAAACTGTCAGTCTATCTCCACTCTCCAGCCATTTAGTTGCAGTTCATTCTTAGAGTGTGCACTGCAGCCGAAGATTGCAAAAACCCTTATTTTGGAAGTTCAGGGACTTTCAAAGTATCAATGTTCATACGACTAAAAAGCTCATCACTAGTGCTTGTTGTGATAGGCAGCATGCCCATGGTGATCTGCAACCGTTTTCACGAAAGACAGGCAAACAATGGTGAAATAGGCCTAACGACTTTTACGACCACTCTTTGATGCCCTCGTGCACTGGTTTGCGCAGGTTTCCTTGAACCTAGAACGAGACTTGGACCATCGAAATCTACATTCAATGCTGAAAATTTCATTTGCAGCTTGTCCTTCCTTGTCTGTCTCAATTGATTTTGGCACAATTCGCTCTTGAAATGCGTCCCGCAGCCTGAAATCACCAAAAAATCCATTAAAAACCCCTTTTTGGCGTTCTAGGTTATCCAAGGTCATTGATTTCGGAGCCAATCAAGAGCCAGTGTACGACTTCCTATTGGTGATTAATAGTAACCTAGGCCCTATTTCGCACCGACTTATTGGCTGAAAATTGCAAAATTTCCCTACCCCCTCTAATTTAGCACCCTTGCTCGGCGTGACCCTTTTCGAATTTATGGAAAAGTTTTACGGTTCCTGAAAACTCGATGCCAATGGTGAAGATTTGGTGATACTAGCTTGCACTGTTTTTGACTGATCCACCTGTGTGACAGACAGATGGACAGACAAAATTGCGATGGCCAAGATGCACTAAAGCAGTAGTTGCTTTCGCGCCTAAAAGCCCCAGTCCACTGGATTAGTTGGTTCTACGGCATTTGACATATCATGGTTAGCTGACAAACCTGCTGACGCTGTTGATGTTGGCCAGGGATATCCATTTCCCAACTTCTCTGTGGTGTAATACGACGTGAAAAATTTCACTTGTGCTCAAAAATTCACCACTCCCCAGTGTCTATTGATTGCACAGAACCAAACAAAAAGTTGAAGAATTGCTGAACTGAAGAACAAACCATTGCACGCAAGAAATCCAGAAGAAAATGGTCCATTGACTGACACAAAAACCGATAGCTGGTTTTGTGTCAACTGACACCCATTGCTTGGTGTAATTATCTTGTGACATACTGATGCTAGTTCAAGACCGTAGTAGCTGCTATACATATTCGATGGTTTGAGCTGTACAGAATACTAGTTGCTTGTAGGCATGCCATACCATAGCTGTCATGACTGTGTTACTGTTTCACTGTTGTGCATTGATGACACTGAATAATGCTTCCTTTCTATCAAGTGTTCAGTCAGGGCTGCCAAGTGGGGGTGATAATCCCCTCCCCTCCATTTCCCCTCCTTCTTTTCCCTTTCTCCTCACTCCTCTCCCCCTTCTTTCCTTTCCCTTCTGTCATCTTCCCCTTTCCTAAAATTATCTAGGGAGTCTGGGGAAGCTGCGGTCGAAATTGAATTTAACGCATGCTAGCCTTGAAATATGACATCTGGTGGCAACAATTTTAGTGATTTTTTTCTCAGAATCAACTGACCAGAAATTTAATGCAGCTTAATAAAAGCGGATCAGTACCAAAATGGGAGACATTCATTGCGCTGAACGAGGGTGACTTGTTGGCAGGCCTGTTAAAAGAACATCCGGATGACATCATCGTGTGCATCCATAAAGTTGGAATGTAGCATCGTATTTGTGTGCTTGGCAATTGTAACCATTTCTAAACCTACATTCTGTGTTACTGTTACTGTACAATGCAACCACGAACTGTGTATAGTTTAAGTTAACCGTACTGTGTGAACTAAACCATGACTGAATTATGTACATAACAACCAATTTATTGTCTACCATCACGTGAAAATGTTGATAGTTGTATTTTGTAAAGTATATAATTCAAGATAAGGTACTTCGTCACAAAGGCAGTGGATCTTATTTTACCTTCGTATCTGACTACACCTGCGTCGCTGTAATTCACCTTAGCAACATCTCGGTGATATTTTGTCAGTCATGTTCTGTGAATTGTTGCTTGTCGTCAAACATGGAAATGCTGCCGTCCAGTTTTGTAGTTGATTGCATTGCACTGAATGCTGGATAAGTTATATATTATAACATTATATTATAGTGTACAGGCTGATCCAAAAACGGCACAAAGTTTACAGCACCATAATTTTGCAATCGTATGTCACACAGTCGTGCGGCTTTCGCCAAAGTGTTCAGAATTGCTTACATGCCTTAACAAAGCAATTAAATACTCTTTTGTTTTGCTGCTGGCAAGTGAACTGTTCAAAAAATATCTTTAAGGCAAGTTCGTGATAGAAACCAGATTCACGTGAAGCCCATTGTCCAGAGTCAAGAGAAACAGTGCTCGATGTATCCACTACGAGAATGAACAACGGACGATAGTCGTTTTTGCATCTAGGGCCTATGTCAGAAGACTGAGGATGTTGATTATCTTAAGCAAGTTTTAATCAGTTGCTGGGACATGTCAGTCACTCGAGAACTAATCGATTGTGCTGTCACTGGCTGCCATAAAGAACGAAGATGTAGAAGTTAATACTGTTTTTGAATAGTTCACTTGCCAGGTGCAAAAACAAAGTTTATCTAATTGCTGTATTCAAACACTGGCCTTTTGTAATGTAAGCAAGTTATTTTTGAACATTTTGCTGATAACCGCATGACTCTGTGACATAAGGCTGCAAAATTATGGTGCCATAAACTTTGTACCGTTTTTTTCCTGGACCACCCTGTATAATACTATAACATTCTCACATGCCCGTTTGATATCGTAAGTCATTTAATTGCTATAACTTGATGACAATGAACAAGAATGCCAAACGTGAATTGGCTACGTTACTAAAGACATGGAAAATACGATAAACGATCAACTGAGAACGATTGAACTGTTTTTCAGTTAACAGTATCTGCAGCACAATTCAAACTTGGCAGAACTTTTTGTCAAGGTGCATGACAAATATCAAAAGCAGTGATGCCCAACTTGCAGCTGTAATTCTCATTCTGGTGGTAATTTTGTTGGAGCTTAGGAATTGCACTATAATAATATACACTGTGGTCCATAAAAACGTGCCAGTTATATTTTTTGAATAGCTCTGCGAAACATTGGCTGATTTTAATAATTTTTAGTGTGCAACATCAGGAAGAAACTCGACCCAAGTGACTGTAGTTTTGGCCACCTAGCTTTAATACTGTTGCTACACTACCTTGTGAAATGCAGATTATTGAACCTGCTGTTGGCGAGTGGTGTCAACGTTTGCCGCTTGCATTCGTGCTGGAGGAGCACATTTTGATCACATGCTGTAATGAAGATGATGTGATGTGACATGTGTGACTTTTTAAGATGCAATAGTTGCCAATCCTCTCTGTCGCTATTCAGTTAATCATTTCTGAGCCGATGCATGGGTTATCCAGTATGAATTCATTGTTGTAAATGGCCAAACTACGACTTCTGTATTTCACAAGGTAGTGCAGCGGCAGTATGAAAGTGAGGTGGCCAAAACTAAAGTCATTTGCATCAAGTTTCTTCTTGATGTCGCGTGCCAAAAATTAATAAAATCGACCGTTTTACAGAGCTATTCAAAAAATAAAAGTGGCACATTTTTTATGGACCATGGTGTACATGTAGAATTTAGAGATACTGGTACAAATTTCAGTGATCATTTCACACGCAGACACAACATAAAACAGCTACAATACACAATGTATGTCTCAAATATATACAAACGTAAACAGTTTGCCATCAAACGCACAATGCCAAACGAAAAAATGACGCATCATTACGACTCAACATGCTCGTATAAGTTATGCATTTCGGTATTTACAAATACTATTTTATGTACAAAAACCAGTCATACAATTTGAAAATCAGTCACAATAAATGTCTAACAAATCGGAATAAATAGCAATGAATAAATGAAATTTTGAAAAAAATATTAAGATGCCATGCCATGCCACTGAGTAGAACAGGGGGTCTGAAACATATGCAGTCTAAAAAGTATTTCTGTCACCCGCAATATATCCTTGATGAGATTAACAAGAAATTTGAGCCAATGCTGACGAGACGCGTGAAAGCCTATAGCAGTTCCGGTTCAGTAGTTTAGCTGAAAATTGGGGTGTTCACGCTAAGTTAATATAAAAATACCAAATTCTCTATCTGGATTGCATACCGGTAACGATAGTAGGCTACCGTGGCGCCACCTTGTGAATGATACAGACTTGTGTCACAGCCCGAAATCGCCAAAAAATCCATAAAACCCTCTATTTCGGCATTCAAGGTCATTGAATTCGGCGCCAATCGAGAGCCAGTATACGACTTCTTATTAGTAATTAATAGTAACCTAGGCCTTATCTCGCACCGTTACTGAGATACAGCGACTTATTGGCCAAAAATTGCAAATTTTGCCCACCCCCTCTCATTTCGCATCCTCGTTTGGGTTGACCCCCTTCAAATTTATGGAAAAGCTTTACGGTTCCCGAAACTAGAGTCCAAGCAGCCAACGGTGAAGATTTGGTAATTCTAGCTTGCACCGTTTTTGACTGATCCACCCGTGTGACAGACGGACAAACAGACGGACAGAATTGTGATGGCTAAGACGCGCTTAAAGCAGTAGCTGCTTTCACGCGTAAAAATGTACCATAAACGCTATCAGAAGTGAATATAGAGAATTAAAAGAGAAACATACTGAGTATGTAAAATCTTTATTGAATATTGTTTAAATTTTCAATTAGGCTACGACTACTGCAGCAAAAGTTTTTGTTTCCAAGAACTGCATTTTTTGTTTTAAAAAGAATGCTACATTTTCCCAGCAAGACCCAAATCTAGCTATGAAACCCACTGTGTGTGACATCATGAACAGTGACACCATCATTCACTTGTGCACATTTACAGACACTGATATTCAGTCACTAACACTTACGTGAAAAATAACACTACAATACAATGAGACAACAGGAAAAACTAACAGGTATTATAACTAGAAGTGACTGGAGATCACAAACCGCTGAGACTAGCGCTGCCACCTGGCGAGCAGAATATGATTATATTCTTTAAGAAATTCCTGCACCTAGACTATGATCAAGATAGCCACTTAAGTCAATGAGTCCTTGGAACGTTTCCCCACCCAACCATAATCCAATCTAACAAACAGAAAGACCTAAAATGTAACCTCAGCAGAGGTAGTTCACAAACTGATCTACTGAACTGGTGAGGTTGATAGATACTCAACGCATCAACTAAGACAAACCAGACTAATTACCCTTGTCACTCCTCACCAATTAGCCTGCTTTCTCCTTTCAGCGACAAGAAAAAAAATTTAAGCTGTACAAATAGAAAAACTCTAGACCGATAATAACAACAACAAGCTGCAATATACACGAACATGTAAGAAAAGTTAACAAAATAAAAACATCGTGCGTCACGGATGTAACGTCAACAGTGTTGTACAAACTTGTAAACAACGTTAGAATAAAAAAAGAGTATTTGGGGACTCTTAAAGACCACAGTAGCGGCAAAAACACTGATAAGATGATGTCAGAAAAAAACACATAACACCAAATAGTAACATCTGCATATGACAAAGCAATGGAATGCAAATGATAATTATTAATGTTACTCATGACAAAGTAATGATGCCAATGACTTGCCAAACAACAGCAATGGAAAGGAACCACAACCGACATTTATATTGCAAGTACATGCAACGTGATGCATGCTTAGACTTCCTAGCTGCCGACGAATATCCGGATCCACCGAAATTTTTGCCGCCGCCAAAAAAATGCGGGCGCCATAATCACCGCTGAATTTGTGAAATTCATTAGCCGCCGCAAAAAAACTTGGCTAACCTTCGTTCAGGTTTTGGCTTGGTCTGCCGTTTTTTAACCAATTCACACGGGCGACGCTGACGCGGCTCAACTGCCGTGACATCACGCACTACTCTTCTAAAATCTGAACTAAACATTTTTATTGTGGATTAATTTAAAGCCACAATAGCATGCAAATACATATGGAGTTTTTTATGTGCCGCTGAGAAACAAGTGTTGTAGCTGCATTATAGACAAAAATTAGCTGTAACTAAGCCGTAAGTTTATGTTCGCGACAAAATTCGGCTAATCTGAATATCAGACGTATTTTTGGTTCAGCTGGATTTATTTCTCTAAAAAAATTGGCTAGGAGTCTACGCATGCTGCACAAAATTATGTGCTCAGTGCATAACCAATCTTTCTGTTACTATTTTCCTGACAAACGCATCACTAATAATTAACTTTCTTCTCTGTACTCCAAGCATATACACAGAACAGCAATTCTGAATCAAAAAAATACAAATGACATAGAAAATTCTGTGGCTACAATTGATTCTTACAGTATAAACAACTGCGTAGCCCCACATTAAGATAAATTTGAGAAGTATGAAAGCTGTTTTGATTAAACAAGTCAGACATCATGACATTAAACAGCCAGAAATGAGACACTGGTGATATAACTGATTAATACGAGTATACGGTTCTCAGCAGCAGTGTGCAGCCATGGAGCGAAACAAGCAGCGTTCACTAATAACTTCCTTCACTCTCCAACATACCAGCCATCCTCCTTCCTTGTCCCTGGCAAGTTTATACAATGGATCTATTCTACTATCTACCGGGTGGTGCAAAAAAGTGCAACACCCATGCCTTGTACAGTTCTGGAAACAATTAGCCTCGATCACTGCAGTGAAGTGCAATCATCTACAGGGTGTGCCAAAAATGACCCAACTTGTTTTTGTCAGAACTTCATCAAATCTCTACCAAATTTGATAATTTTGGCCCACACATAGCCAAGACAATAGAATTATGTACAGTACGCCCACTGTCCACCACACATAATTTATGTCAATGAACTACCATGTAAAATGCAGATGCTTCAAATTCATTGTTACATTACATGGTGATTATCGGTATCAGATGGCTCACTTTTTTATTATCAATTTGACAGAAAGTGCCATGTGATGTAATAAGTTTTTGGTATTAAATATTTTATGCTGAAAATAGCAGACAAAAAAATAACTAATCAATGAGCTTAAAACACATATTTATCCATGAATAAGTGCTGTGCATTTTGATCAGTTGATCGTTAATGCCGCTGTCATCTGTGCCGTCATGTCTAGGGCATTGTGTACACTCTGGGCATAAATTCTGATAATTTGGAAGCAAGTTGTTACACAAAGTCATGCTGAATAACTCATATTTTACTTTACTGTGTTCTGAATTGAGTTGTTGAAACTTTTTCTTAGACAACAACTGATTATTATACAACAATCTGGAGCATCTGGGTTTTACACGGTAGTGCACTGACATAAACTTCGTGAGGTGGACAATGAGTGTACCTTACATATTTTTATTGTCTTGGCTATCCGTATGCCAAAAATTATCAAATTTGGTGCAGATTTGATAAAGTTCTGACAAAAACAAGCTGGGTCATTTTTGGCACACCCTGTAGAACACCTGAACATAGTATTCAACATGACAACCCTTCAATGCAATGGCCAAGGCTAACTGTTCCTACAACTGTCCGACTGCTCGATCTATGAAAGCAGGCATGTCCCACCTTTATGTGCCTCCCTGTACAAACACCTACTAACTACTGGGCAATAACAGAATCATTTCCAATACTCACTAACAAACAGATTCACAAAGAACAAAACACAATCTAACTCAAACATAATGTTAATCACATAAAAACAAATACATCTACATAAATTCTTTTTCATTTAAGATATGAAATTCTTGAAGATCTAGCTGACACAAATTTTACAAGTACACAAATGGAAAGGCATCCCTACAAAGCACTGTGGAGATGGTCCAAACATCACAAAAATTTCACTCGCAGAAATCAAAAAGGGCAGTAGCAAAGACCATATACTAAGCATAATGTTAAGTGGGGCCCACAGATTTCCGCGGGCCACAGAATTTTGAGCCGTGAGGCAGAATTTGCCTTTTTCTGCGGAATTTTGATAACGACACGGAATTTTGCAGAAGTTAAGAAATGACAGGTGACTAGTACAATTGTCGGCTTGATAACGTAAATGGACTAACTATATCACGGGGAAAATCAAACTAAACTGCCTAAAACTGCATCCCTACTAATAACTACCATCGTATATGGCACAATCGTAAATTAGCACAATGCAACTAATTGACAAATTGCACTTTTGAAAAGAAAAAAACCTCGATAATTTTCTTTCTATGTTGCTGGCATAAGTGAGCGTCATGCCAGCATCCAAAAACTGAAGTTTTTTTAACGGAATAAAGCTTAGATCATGCACAAGAGAAAGGCCACAGTAAGCAGCAGAATTTGGATAATTTTGCCGCAGTGAGCCGCGGAATTTTGCGAACTGGCCCGCGGAATTTGGCAAAATTTTCCGCAGTAAACTGTGGGCCCTAATGTTGAGTAAACTGCAAAAGTCACCACTGTAATGCATACAATAAAAACCAAGACACAAAGCTTACTACTATGTACACAACAGAATCATGCACAACATCAACATTACACCATAACAATTTATTACCATGCTGCAGCTACCAGGCGCATCTACACCATTTAATTCTTGGAACAAATGATCTACATTAAACTAATGATGAAGGTATTTCAGCATTAAATGGGTAAGTTTGCATAATTCAATAACTAAAATAATTAACAAAAAATAACAACAGCCATCAAAGACAAGATTTCTCAAACATTGCTCAGACAAAATTTAGCTTCTGCTTTTTCAAATGAAGAATAATCCGAAATCGATAACAGCACCAAAATGCGTTCAGCTGGGGCGGACTCCGTCCAGACCCCACTGGGAGCTCGGAACTTATGGGAGGGTTCCAAGAAAGGGACAGGAAAAGGGAGAAAAAAGGAAAAGAAAGTCAGAAGGGAACAGGGAGAATGGATTGAAGGGGCTTACTCTAGGATAATTTACTCTAGGGGCTAAAGGGGTATAGATGCCCACTGGTTGCTGCAGCTGTACTGAGCAATCTACACAGATGACATCGGACGATAAGCACAAATAATGTGTTCGAGATCAGAACACATCAAGAGATCGGGCCAAACAGGCAGACAAAATACAACAAACACATTCAAACTCTTCACTGGAAAACTATGAACAACGCTATCAATCAATAACATATATTATAGCTTACACAATATTCAGTGTAAAAGGTCACATGATCAACATTTATCGGTATCTGTCCTTTAACGTTAGAATTTAAAGTTTCTCTTTCAAATCCAGTTACCAAATTCAATGGTCGAAATTGGATTGTTCAAGAGCTGCAAAAATATCAATGCCACCACATGAAGGCTTGTGAACAAAGAAACATAAATGGCAAATAGCTGCATGCACAAACCGTTGGTAGAGTATATCGTAGCTTACACTGTCGTTCATTTGATCATGCTTGAGTGCACTCGTTGAGTTATCATACCATTATGCTATTGTTGAGCTATGCTAGAGATGGGCAGTACTAGCGAGCGTGAATATGGTGTAATTTGTCCGTTTCATGAGTCATCAAAGTGTATAATTGCAAAATATGAGTTACTGATCAAATTGTTGTCACGGTCATTTCGACAAAGAATGAAAATTGTTAACACACGAATTTCTAGTTCATTAGCGCACTCACTTCACAATACCAGACAACAAGTTTCATGGACTGCGTGGGGACTCGGGACTTCAGCCTAGTTAGCAGAGCCAGACTTAGGCATGCTTAGTCAAACAGGACACCACCAAAAGCAAGCCCCCACAATGCCAGAGAAAGTCGAAACATTTTCTGGCCCGTGGTGTGGTGCGACATAAAAAATTAACTCGGTGCAACATGAAATTTCCTGGTGCAGGGGCTCTGTACGAAATCTGCAACTTACGATGTTACTTTAAGTTTTTTTGTTTATTAATATCAGAAAATCTATTTAGAGTGAGGGCCCATGTTTCTAGTAAAAAGGGCCTAATTCCATGTAAATCCGGCTCTGCTAAATGGCATAGCATATTGGTTACTCAGCAATGACCAATGACAAAAACGTGAAAAATCTCTAACCTAAAACGATTTCTTCACTTTACACAAATCTAACAGTAATAACTGCAATGGTTAATGAACCTTCATCCCAACTAAATACAAAGACACAAATTAAGCCTATCAGTCACTGTACAAATTGTCACTGTAAAACACAACAACAACAACATTACAGGACAAATGCACTACGATTTACGACGGCAATTTTTCTCAGTCTTCGACGAGAGCATTTTCTTTGGTTTTCGACAGGTGGTAAGTCGATGCTGGTTTGAGGACACTGGAAACTGAAGAGAGTCATCATCGTCATCATTGGCTAGTTTGTCGTTGGTATCGCTACCAACATCGACATCTTCATCTTCATCGTCGCTGCTGTCATCCGACGACATGCCAGAAGCCTGACAATCGATTTTGATCTTGCTGACAGCGGCGGCCGAAACGGCCGTGCGTGATGAAGAGAAAAGCGGCAGACTGGAGTCGACGGTCTCAAAGCGACTGTCACGAGACGCTGACTCACTCTTGACACTGTTACTGTCATCATTGTCGTCATCCACTACAGAATTCTCCTCGTCCTCGTCTGCAACCGATTCGACGCTTGCCATGGTGGTTTTGTGGAATGTTTTGGCAGAATGTGGAGCAGTGCTGCTGCTGCTGTGGTCACCCAGTGAAACCGTGTTGAGGGTAGTCGTTCTGCCAGCATTATGACCCAGGACACCGGCACCAAGGGTCTCCTCACTGGCGCCGATCACGCCAGCTAGCAGCCGATTGCTCTCAGCACGACTGATCTGGTGCACGAGTGTCATATGACCCTTGAGTGTGATCACGTTGAAGTATTTGCGCTGGCAGAATGGACACAGCAGCTGCTTGTGGTTCAGCTCGTCTGTCTTGACACCCATGCTCGGCAGACAGGTGGCCAGCTGGTGCGCACGGCATTCCTTCTGCGTTGCTGACCGCTGGTTGCAGTATGGACACAGGTACGAGTAGTGCCGGACGTACGTAAACAGGCGCCGGCCGCCCGACCCACCGTCAAAGCACGAGTCTGGCGCAGCAGCACGATGCTCACGCTTAGCTAACTTGGTGCTCAGATCACGGCCACAGTTTGAACAGAGATAGCTCACGATGCACTGCATGAACACATTCTTGTAGACGATTCCTTTGGCAGTTCGGCGCGTCGGCAGCGTGTCCGACGCCATGACTAACTTCGACCGCAGCAATGCAGCTTCCTTCCGGCTCTTGGGCGTGGAATTTGTGCTGTTACGCAACGTGGCATGGGCAAGTGCTTGCAGCACCTGCTTCTGAGTCTCCGGATTCGCAACACTGCTATTTGTTGTTGTTGACCGTTGGCGCTTAGCTGCTGATATCTCCCTCAGGGTCATCTGCAGGTCGTTGTTTAAGAGCTCCGAGGAATGCAGGATGTGGCAGTGCCGACTGAGGTATTCTGCAGTGAGAAACTGCTTCAAGCACCAGGCACAATGGTGCATCTCGCTAGCTGGGACAGCAGAAGCTTCGGACTGCTGGCAGATGTAAGTGACGTGGTACCACATCAGCTGCTGGTCCCGGTAGCGCATGTCACACTGCATACAGCAGTAGATGCTGGTGCACTCCACCGCACATGCTGCATGCACCTTGGTAGCAGTTGCATGCCGGATGGCGGAGGCCCGGTCAAGGAATGTCATAGGACACATGCCGCAGCGATACTCGGCAAACTCATACATGGCAATCCCGTCGTGAATGACCTCGCGACCTAGCCGACCCACCTCAGCGCCAGCATCCGCAGCACCCACACTGCTGCTTCCATTCTCCTGCGACAAGCTATCGCTAACAACGGTTATTGGTTGGCAGGTGGCATCACCATCCGATGGAACAGTACAGAGCAGCGAGTTCTCAACGGTACAAAGCAGCTGTAACAGGCTTGCTGCATCTACTTCGACGGGCTGACTACCAGCCTCGCCCGCAGCCGTCTCCATCCCCGGCGACTCCTGAACTAAGACGCTGGTGTCCTGTTCACCACTCCACTGAGATTCATCTGGATGAAAGGCTTCGCCGCTGATCTCATCCCCAACGCCCGATCTACCCGGGCACGTCACTATGTGAGCAGTCAGCCACGAGCAGTCAGGCACCACTTCGCCACAACCATCGCACACACAGTCAGCCAAAGCATCAGTCTCGCCTCCAGCATTATCTGCATCTGCTGAATTATCCAACTTCTTGGCATTTCGCTCCATCTCCAACTCTGCTTCGACTTTAACCACATCAGTTTTGTCAGTAATTGGACTAATCTCTACTATGCAGTTCTTAATCTGAACACCATTAATCGCATCGACATGGAGTGTATCTGCTTTCTTGTCCGACTCCTTGGTGCAAGCATTAGGAGATTCAGTGTCAATCGGGATCTGGCTGTCTGACTCTGTTAGGTCAATCTCGGGAGCGTGCCACTTTAATTTTCCGGCATCAACAGCTGAGCAGCTGGCACCTCTGGCCAACGACTTGCGACATGGAACTTTGGCATGCTGCAGCAGCTGCCTCCTGGTCCGCAGCTCACGATGGCAGAAACGACATTCCAAGCCATCTCGACCGATCTGTCGGAACATTTCTTCCACTGTCCGATGTGACTTCAACTTTTCGTCAGTATTCAAATGCATCTGATTCTCTTCACCAGTACTGCTGACTGTTCTCCTCTTCTTCAGTAATATCATATTCTTCACACATCCATCCTCCATGCTACTTGCTGTTACACCATCAGTCACACTGCCATCAGAGTGTGTACTGACATCACTTCTGTCACGTGTGACTGAATAACTTCTTTTGTACTTCTTTTCATCAACTTGCTTTCTAGCACTTAAACCACGTGGGGCAAGACCACTCCTGGCTGATGTGGACTTTTCGTTTTCCTTGTCCGAGGTTGGCCGACTGTTTGCGTCAACTGCAGCAAGGCTTGCTGAACTGCTGTCACGATTTTCAGCTCGAAAGTCACTCTTCATCTTTCGCTTCGTAGTGACATGGGTGTAAACATTATGATGTGCTGACGAAGCAACCTCGTCATCAATGTATTCAACGCCTCGACTTGCACGACGCTTCTTTACCTTGCTCACTGAGGCATCTTTCAAAACTGACTTCACATTCGACTCGGCCACAGCATTACTGGTGTTTAGTGATTGAGAATGCTTGCCATCCGAAGACGTACCGTTCGTTCTTCTAGTGCAGATTCCATTCACTGCATCACTAAACACTGTTTCCACTGGTTGTGTTAAATTCTTCCTCGGACGACCTCGACGCCTCTTTTCTGGCTGATGATCTGTACCCTGTACATCTTGTGCACTTTTCAGCTTTTCAGTCTGATCAACATCCTTCACTTTACTTAACTTACCCGCTTTAGTACTATTACTCCGCGACAGCCGCAGCTTCACACGCTTCTTTCGCAGCTTTGGCTTATGTGTACGTGGACCTTTACCTCGACCTCTGCCGGCAAGCGATTCCTCCACAGAGTTCGTGGCAGGTTCGCCTGCATCGTCTCCATTAATGCGAGCAGTCAGCTTCGACAACGAGATTCGGATGCTGGTTTTTGGCATCTTGCTGGTGGAAAAATCATCGGTGTTTTTCTTAGCTGGACATAGATTAGTGTTTTTACTGCTGGTTAGCGCAGTACCATCACCATAAGCTGGTGAGTTAGACAACTCATCTTCTTTGCCAGATTCAAGTCGGACTTCAATGTCTCCTTCTTTCCACAGAACTTCACCTGACGTCTCGTTTCCTGCTGCAGTTTGATTAGTCCCAATACCTTCGGACAATTCTTTTGCATCATCGGCATCACAGCCATTTTCACGGCCAGTCTTTTTACTGCACACCTCTATCAACAGTTCGTGATCATCATCATCGTCATCATCAGTGATAAAATAATCCTCAGCGCTACTTGTACTGGCTCGTCTTGTGACCGGCAAATTAGCGGCATCGTCGTCCGCTACATCAGTGTCTTTTCTACAGCGGTCACTATCCTTTCCTAACTCAGTCACCGAATCCGAATGCTTGGCAATTTTGTCTCCGTTTTCCACTGGCCTAACAACTCCATCCGTGCTTTCTTCTCGTACAGTCCGACACATTCCATCGGAATCTTTCTCCACTGGCTTCTTACCCATCGACTGACAATCCCCCATTCTTGTAAGTCCCCCTGATGTGTCTGCTACTGACTCTGTTTCAGCTAACAGGCGATCTTCTGTCTTGGGCTGCTCACACGAATCGCCGTCAGTGTCAAGGTTAGCAGACCTGTCAGCCATGGTCGGTGTAGATTTCTTAACCTGCCCATCATTTTCACTCTCCGACTCTGTCTCCAGCTTCACTTTGAATGACAATGATTCGATGGACTTGAGCAGGCTGCAGTACTGCTCCGCGTTGATGCCAGACATATCACTGGTAGAGATTGACGCATCATCATCATCAGAATCATCAGACTCCATGTCAGGCTGCTGATGCTGCGGCTGCGAAATATTCAGTCGACTTGTTGCACTGATACATGCCTGCACAAAACATTCCAATTCTTTCCTTAAAACATTAAACGGCAATCGGAGCATGCAGACCTCCGCCACCAATGCTATATCAATTTTTTTCCATCACGTTTGCCAGACAGCATAACTATATGTATCATATCTGATAGCAGTAAAGAATGCTTCAACTATATCCTGGGTCCAGATGCTGATCCAGAGCATCATTAAAATCTAATCAACTCTAGGTTGGGTCAAGTTTAAACTTCCCTGAAAATTTCAGCCAAATCCATCTGTAACTTTTTGTGTAATTCTGCTAACAAACTAAAAGATAAATAAATAAATGTGCTTTATGTAGTACTAAAATCATGCAAAATGTGTCAGTAAACATAGTTAACCAAAACTGTTGTAAATTTTGCTGAATTGCAACATTATATTGTTAGTTTGCTTTGTTTAATTTGTCGCTTTTTCCGTGTATTGTCGTTATTTTGGTAAGAAGCCGAGATGTCGCTAGGGAAGACGTGCTACAGCTTATACAGTTGCAGTTGCAGTACTGACCTTCAAAATCATTCAATGTCAACGATTTTCATCTCATCTGAAAGGCGTATGTGATTTTATGTTAGTGATCAATAGCAACCTATGCCCTATCTCGCACCGTTTAGCCACAATACATCCGTAACCCACAGATGGACAGACACACAACAACGTCGTTAACCCGTGCCACAAACGCTCTACAACATAGCTGTAGCATGTCACAACTCAAAAACTAACGATTACACATTTGTAAACATTAACAATTACGTCATGGCACCAAAGTCACTGTGTATCGAACAATTGTCAGCAATTAATTATTATTCGATGTTCCGCTATTCATTGTACGAAATTACAGACATTAGGCTACAAATATTTAAAAAACATAAATATTAGGTGTAAAATACCACAATATATCAAAAATATCGCGATATTTAAAAAGAATCACAATACGATACGATACAATACCGGGTGGCGCTAAAAACGTCCCAAACTTTGCATAACTATAACAGCGCGTATACTTTACGGAGATAAATTTCCTTTGGTACATTTGTAGACCAATATGTACTCTTACTTGCTTATAAATTTCAGTGACCTCACTTATGACACTACTGGATGCTGCTTAATGATGTAATGAGAGTGAAAGATCCAATTATGTAAGGACAGCATTCCATCACACCGCATCAAAGCTACTCAAATTTCCTTCGACACAAAACATCCAATTTCATCAGCTCACAAAAATGTACAACACATTCAACAGATTTGAATCCCCACTCATTGTTTAGTTTGGGATACCTTGCAAGAATTTGGCTATGTCTATGAAAGAATGCGTAAACCGTTTTTCAAACCTCAAACGTCTTCAGAATGTTATCAGAGACAAATGGCACGATGTCAACGTCAGACAACCAGAATCAGAAAAGCCATAAAGCAGTGAAAAAAGCATCTAGCAACAGTAGCAAAAGAGAATGGAAAACCTATTCAGTATATTTTCTGCTGATTAGTTAACTGATGATTCGGCCTACTGTGACGTTTTGGCATAGCCTGCGTACAAGCAGCAATGCAAATAATGAACCGCTTGCAAAAATTGCTTTATGGCACGTGACGCTATTTTGTTTGTATCATGGTTCATACAGAACCCCACTGAGGTCAGCCACCATGATGTGGTGGTGGGGCTTTGCTCCGATGACCCGAAAGATTTCTACAATCTGGAGGATAGGAGCGTACTAAGAGCTGACCAAATACGTGAGAACATTTACTACACGTTACCAGTGCTTTTGTGC
>Ga0056128_1000724_pt1 | contig 32339 bp, 24 predicted proteins | sample WorMetLIZISLAND2_FD_71113 | JGI IMG/M metagenome (GOLD analysis project Ga0056128, IMG submission 71113) | Marine gutless worms symbiont microbial communities from Max Planck institute for Marine Microbiology, Germany - Olavius geniculatus... ...
TGGTCACACAATAAAGGTGCGGTGGGTGGAAGAACTTCAGGTTTACGCGCCATAAATTTCTGCTTGTAACAGTGAAAGAATGGTTAAAATCGGTGCTGAATTACCGAAGTTATCCCAAAAATAAAACTGGGTATTCGTTTTTTTTGGACCACTCTGTATACACTAGCTTTCAAATCAGCTGACTTGCAAGATGTTACTGCTTTGTCAGTATGGTAAGAGACGATAAACGCACACAATGAATTGTCCATACACAGCCTTTAGCTAACTGCTAAGAAATAAAAAAAAAATAAAAAAGTATGTAATTCCGTATTCACCCAGGCATCCAACATGGAAAATATTGCACGGAACTACACCTGGAACAGCAGTGAACAGTGGATTTTGACCAGCTAGGTTAAGTCTATGAAAGATCAGTTAACAAAATTACTACAGTTGCAAACTTTAACTTTCAACATTTCGCTCAATCAGCCACTTTTCCAGTTACCGAAATTTAGGCCATTTCCCCAGAAAGTGTTTCTGGCAACTGTTAAAGCAGAACTTTTGACACGGTGTCACAAACAACAGCATCGGTCTACGCACTGAATGTCGGAACTCAGAAATGAGCTAAACAAAGCACACAAAATATACATCAGTAACGTACAACATATACATCAGTAATGTACACAATGCTCCATCTGGTGCCGATGTACAAGTTCGGGAACAAAAATGTTTCAGTTTCAGATCCAAACACAATAACACGTTCACAGCTAACAGAGCAGATTTTTGCTTTATCAACAATCAAGGTTTCTTCATCTCTTGGGTCCTAAGCGGAGCTTCAACCAAAGGCAAAAAATTGGGTACTGGCATCAGCCTCCCAGTATACTCTACCTCAGATTTCTAGACAGAGTTTAACAAAAAAAGTGTTACTCAGCCATCGACCAAATTAGCCCAGTCTAACACCCAGTGACATCATAGTGCAACAGGGGGACGGGCAATTGCCCAATTTCAGCCTGTTAGGTAATTTTGCTACAGAAATACAAAATCTGGGGTTGGAAATCCAGCACCTTGTGTGATGTTTGAGGCAAAATCAACATTTTGATTACCCGTAATTTTTGCTGCCATAAATTTGCACCTGTTGTTGGAAAATTTCAACTTCTGCCCGCTACCATTTTAACCACGCTGCCGCACCCGAAGCTCCACCGGGGCAACATTCTATGAATCAGATGGCAGGTCTTTGCAAATTCATCATTCACTGGTGATTCGGCCATGTCGTTGTCTCACGTCGGTGACAAAACTCAGAGCTCGAGTCAACCAGTCAGTGTGCATTCAGTCAGTGCGTTCAGTTAATCACCATCATAATCATCACTAACGTCACCGTCATCTGTCGCTGGTGCGGTGGTGCTCCTGTCGATAGTCAGCGCTGGTGCTGCTGCTGCGATGTTGAGAGTAAGATGATGACGATGTAGACGACGTGCTGCGAAGATAATCCTCCATGTAGCGATCGTACTGAAGCACAGCACACAAACATCATCAGTCGTTGCTGCTATTACTCAGACCCACGGGAAAAAAAATTAATGATTAATCGTACGACTAATCGCCAATAAAATTTTAACGACTAATAATCAGAAAAATGTTGATTAAAGTTACACATAAACAGTTTTTCCAGAAAAGTCAACATTTAGTCTGCCTATAAAACCGTGTTAAAAACATCAAATAATAGCGTCTCGGTGAAAGCTTATGGCTTAATAACTGAAAAAAATCTGTCAAATGAAAAAAATGCATTTTCTCCAGCAATACCACTGTTTATGGCCGTGATTTTCAACCGGGGTTCCGCGGACTTCGGTTCTGCGAAACCCAAGGGTTCCGTGAGCATCTGTTAAGGGTTCCGTGACTGGTCAGTAAAAAAGTGAAAAAATAACCTAACATGCGAAATTACATCAGACCATGCCATAGAAGTAATAATCACCAAATACTTAGTTTGAAATTAGTGCTTAGCAATCTATTTTTGCATACAGCGCTAAATATTTTTCCTGTTATTCACAGTCTCAACATATTTCCATCAACAATGTACCCTAAAGTATTAACGTTAGTGTTAAGAAATCGTTTGTGCATTTATTGAAAGGATTTTCATTATTGAAACGTTCTGTTTGCAATATATAAAAAGTCGCACGCAGCAGCATAGCTCGGGAGTGCAGACCCTCTGAGCTGCCAGAAAGCTTCGATGTGAAACATGTAAGATTTGATGATAATTTTTGGGTTAGTGGAAAAGGGGTAAACTGCCACTGGCGACCGTTACATAGAGTGTTTTTAATTAAATACAATAAGGATTTGCTGTCTACGTGTAAAATAAAATTGCTAAATAATACTTTCTTGTATGGTTATATTAAACAAGTTTTTGTTTTTTGCTTCGTCAGTTTAAGAGAGCTTTACCGCCCAGATCCCCACTGGTTCTCTGTTTCGACACTGCTGAGAACATCAGCCTCCAGACACCCTAAAACTTCAACCTCGTCTATGCCGCTGGATTCATGGATCATTGTGTGGGGTTCCGTAAGTAATTTTGACACATACTTAGGGTTCCGCTGCAGCAAAAAGGTCGAAAAACACTGGTTTAAGGACTTTTAAAGACCCAATACTGTATTCAAGCAATTTCAAGGCTATGACTATTGCAAAAAATCCAAACGCTTTCAAAGATGTTCATTGATACATCGGGACCATGTAAAGAAGTAAGACACGGTCTGTTACTCACAGCATGTCTGTCAGTGACATATTTGACTGATGAAGCATACGCAGCCTGTGGTGCTGCGGCTGCAGCTGCTGCTGTCGCTGTGTAAGCGTACTGCACTGGGGCGGCTGCCGCCATGTACGGGTATCCAGCCATCATCTACAAGCAACAGCTAGTACTAGTAACAACATGCTTTATTATAGACTAGCTGGGCCAAAAAACTGGAGTATTTCTGAACTGTATAATGTACGAAAGTTGAGTTAAGTCTGTGCATTACCATCGAATTCAGCATAATTCCATGGGTGGTGAAGATTTATACAAGTTGGACAAAGAATATTTAAATGCACCGATATGCACGGTGCACTGGGACGGAGGAGACCACTGGGACGTCCTCGTATTACATAGATGAAAACCATTCAGCAGGATCTGAAATCGAGCGACCTCAATATGGACGACGCAGTTGACTTGGCTCAGAACCGTCCACTCTGAAGATTGATGTCTACATTCGGCACTACGCACTCTTAGTGGTGCTTGCCAGAAATGATGATGATGACGATATGCATGTTGCAGACTTTTTCCGGACAAAATTCCGAAACATTCAACACATCACATGCTTTTCTATCACTAAGCTATCAATCCTTAGAAACAGTCCAGTTTTTCTGGCCGGTAACAGTCCGCTATTCCGAAGGTCTGCTATTCCAAAAGTCCATTGTGCAGATACGTGCTACAGTGCTAGGGTTATGTTTAGTTTTAGGGTTAGGGTTAAGGTTAGGGTCAGTTAGGGTTAGGTTAAGGGTTAGTGGGAATAATGGACTTTCGGAATAGCGGACATTCACAATGGTAACGAAAATTTCAAAGTGATCCAGAATCCAGGATTCTTGCCGGATCACGCCCAAAATTGAATCACTGGTACTTTGTGCCATGCCCGACATACCCTCAGAATTTCAGGAAGATCCGTCCATAACTTTATCTTGCTTTATCTTGAGTTATCTTGCTGACTCACAAACAAACAAACAAACAAACAAAAACCAGCAAAAACATTACCTCCTTGGCGGAGGTAAAAAGCAAGAAAGTAGAATAGAGTGAGTTACATATTCGGGTGGCGGTGGGGGAGGCATTGGCGGCGGTGCCCGGTGGAACTCACGCACATAATCACTGTACGACTGCAACAACACACATCACATCACAACTAGAAGGGCAATGGTACAATGCAAACCTTCACCAATGGTACGCTAATTTTTTTGCCGTGTTTGCATGGCGACAGAACCCTATTCGACAAACGTTTCACTTATCTGGCAATAGTAAAGAAAGGTGCTGTCATCCGGCTAATATGAAAACAACTTGATTCATTTTTTTCCATATTTGCCAGGTGATAACACCGTTTTCCACCAAATTCTAATTAACTGTATACAGTACTGGGTCAAATCTAAACTGCCCCCAAAAATTTCAGCCAAATCCGTCTCCTGACAAACCAACAGATAAATAAATAAGTGGAGGCAATCATATAGCCTCGCCATTGGCTGAGGTAAACATCACATGCAACAAAATTCATTACTTACTAACTACAGTGTTCATGCTACGTAGTTTCGTTTAGCCAACCAACACCAGCCAATGGCACACTACGTTATCAAAGTAACAGTATTTAATACAGCAGCAACAAACAACAGTCTCTGCTGGTATTCTCATTAGTGTGAATTATCGTTGAGATGAAGCTATGAAAGACACAACTATGTGTGTGGCAATACAACTAACCCCATTGAGTAGCGTTTCACGTCGCACGCCAGCATAGTGGCCAGCACCGTCATCATGACGTTCACGCCAGTAGTCTGTCACCCATCAGTAATAACAACAGAATGCACAAACATATTTGTAACAATACATCAGACATCAGAATCTATAAAAGACAATCGATTAAATCTGCCTATCGACCACTGATAGCAGATGAAATGGTGCTCTGTCCAAATATACACAAGTCCAAACCATAAGTTAAACATTAAAAATTAAGGAAAAATTGGACTTGCAAAAATCTTTGAGGACAAATTATGCAATTTTTAAGAATTGTTGATACGAACTTGCAAAGAAGTTACAAGTATCGTTGTCTTTTGTGTATGCCGGTCTTGAGTCATAACGATGACTTCTGCGAGAGTCGGAAACACGAGAGTCCGAGCCACGACTTTCCCTAGACAAACACACACATAAATGGGTCACGAGCTGACCCAGAAACACACAACTGGTCACAACATGACCTAGAAACTCGAGACAGTGTCACGGGCATTAAAATGGCAATTAAATTACATGGGATCACCATCAGCCACTGCTGGAGGTCTGGCTTAGTTAGTCCGCCCGAAAACGATAGTTTTCGGAAGAACTTCTGTTTTATGCATGATGTTTTATTTTTTTTCCGAGCAGGAGATCTCCGAGATGCGTGGGCCGACCGGCTTGAAATTTTGCACGATGGTCAGTACTAGGCCGAATTTTATACTGCCGGTCCAAAATTTTGGGGGGCGCACCCCAAAAAAATTTCGGGGGCGAAAAACATGCAAAATTTGGCCCGATTTCGGATGACTTCAAAGTTCGATGGCGAATATCTCCGAAACGGATGAAGTTATTCAAAATTGGATAGTCATTCCATCTATGGTGATTCCTCCTGCGTTAGGCGAAACAAGAACGGTGAAGTTTGGTCCAGTGACCTTGGAGATTTAGATGTGAAATCGTACCCCCCTAAAGCGCATATTTCGGAAGAACATATTTTGGCCCCTAGGGGGTACTGCGCCCCCAAATTTTTACACGCGCTAGAGAATCACCAAGTCTTACTAGCGCACCCACCACCGGGGATGGGGGCCCCCCTTACAACTTTTTTCAAAGGGGGGTCAAAAATTGGCTTAAAATGCAATAAATGAGCCATTATAACTTCGGAGTTAGAGAGTGTAGCCCGACGAAACTTTGGCACTTGACGTGTCTCTAGGTGGGGGTGTTAACGCAAGTACAACTTTTGGGGGCACCACCCCCCTTAAAATTTGGGAGGGCAAAAAACGTCCAAAATTTAGTATGTTTTACGAGAACTTTCGAGTTTCAGTGCAAATATCTCTAAACTGGATAGAGATGTCGACAAGCAGTAAACGGCGTTATCAAATACGGTTAATTCCGCGTTGAACAAAAAAAATTGTGTAAACTTCAGTCTTCTACAAACCAAGTTATAATGGCTCATTTTGACCTACCCTAAGTTTCATTATCTGGAAGACCATATTTCGGCCCCTAGGGGGTGCTGCGCCCCCAAATTTTTACATGCGCTAGAGAATGACCAAGTCTTACTAGCGCACCCCCCAACGGGGACAGGGCCCCCCTTACAACTTTTTTCAAAGGGGGGTCAAAAATTGGCTTAAAATGGAATAAATGAGCCATTATAACTTCGGAGTTAGGGGGTGTAGCCCGACAAAAATTTGGCACTTGACGTGCCTCTAGGTGGGGGTGTTAACGCAAGTACAACTTTTGGGGGCACTGCCCCCCTTAAAATTTGGGAGGGCAAAAAACGTGCAAAAATCGGTGCGGTTTACGACAACTTTCGAGTTTGAGCGCAAATATCTCTGGAACCGATGAAGATAGCGACAACTTGTAAACGGCGTTGACAAGAACGATCTTTTGGGCGTTGAACAAAAAAAAATTTGTGAAATTCGGTCCACTACGAACAAAGTTATAAGCGCTCATGTTGGCCTACCTTAAGTCGACAATGTGCGTTCGGCGTATACAAATGCATCTGAGTTCGGGCCACGTGACTTTGATGCCGGGGAAATTTTACCCCCCCTAATTTCCCCCAATCGAACTTAGGGCGCCGGGCGGACTCACGTTGGGCTTTGCCCCAAATTTCTAGTTGGTAATGTCCTTGGTCGCATCAACAAAGTTAATCAACACCATGCTCGGTTAGTACTTGGATGGGTGACCGTCAGCAGGCGTATAACCATTTCGGTAGGTAACCAGCCACTAAGGTCAACTCAGCCTGGCCATCCCACGTGAGTAGGCGCACTGAGTACCGGCAACAGCTGAGACATAAACAGGCACACTGCGCGATACACTACCACCATATTCATGGTCTGGCTAAACGCTAAGGAAACGGAGATCAGTGCCACCCAACATATTTTTACAACGACACAGGATATAAATCTGGCCACTAGCCAAACTCAAATAAAATCAAAGAGCTGAAAGCAAAACAGACAAACAAGTTTAATTATGTCTACATCAAATGCTGAAATGCTCAAATAATGCTAGAGTGGCTACAGACAGTTTGGTGTATACAAGTCACAGAAAAGTACTGTACTGAGTTTTAATATGATGCGACAAGCAGGAAAGTATTCTGTGACAAATATTTTACATGCCGTATGAGTAAAATGTCGAACCTTCACGAATCCCCACATTTTTACAACATCAAGCACAACTCATAAGTGACTTTGAATAAACTCATAGGCTGAAATAGTAACTAATAAGCCACACAGATTCATCACATTACAACTTTCATTTACTGACAATGTCTCTTTCCAACTTCCTCTTATCTACGATAAACTTCTCGTTGTGGCTGCGTGACATCTGGAAGTGAAAAGAAACTCTTCTGAAGGCAACAGCAGTTGCTAAAACGGTGTTGACCCGTCATTTCGAGAAGCTGCCATTCAGGATTAGAGATGGGCAAAAAGTGTGAGCACTGAAAATGAAAGCCAAATAGCAAGATGCACTATCAACAACTATTCCCTGCAACAGCACTTGAACGACCATGAATGACGGTTTTCGGAATGGTGCGGCCCCTTGGAATGGCGGAACCAAACTGCGGAAACATCATTAAATTAACAAATGAAGGTTGTAATCTGATGAATTTACAGAGCTTATTACTTGGATACATACCTGGTAGTAATATGCGCCTCCAACCTGAAATACAGAACGTGTATAGACGCATACATACACAGCACACGTTTCACGCTGTCATTAATACTAATGAACAGCGCACACTGATGATATCTCAATCTAGATTTTCATGCAGTCAAAACGCAGGGCAAGTCCCACTATCCTCGTTCGATGTCAGATACACAGGCCACAACACATCCGGACATGAGGTAAACTTCTGCCACAGTATTCCACAACTTTACTCAGAAAAGTAGTAAAAAACAAGATAATTCCGTCCAATGCATTTTGATAGTTTACAGTATATGTCCGTATAAAATAAACATAATCAGTGAGCCGTTTAGACTGGTATAAAAAATCAAACAGTTTAATTTCAAATTGTACAGCAGCAACGATCCTTTCATCCTTCTGTATTATTTTAACTAAACAATAAACATCGTCAGTCACGAGACCATTCGATTCGTCACTAGTGCTTTACTATAAAAGGTCCATCATCACCATGTGTCTATCTTGCACCGTTATGGAGATATGGTGCCTCAAAGATAATGGGGTCACGAGTTTGACCTTTTGGGGTCACGTGACATCATCAATCACGAAAGAAAAATGGAAGAAGGGAAAGAGAAAGGAGAAGGGAAGGAAAAGAGAAACTGGAAGGGGAAAAGGAAGGGAAAGTGGAAGGAGAAAAAGAAAGGAAGTTAAACGGAAGGGGAATGGAAATGGAAAAGAGAAGGGAAAGGAAAAAGGGGAAGGGTAAAGAAAAGGGGAGAGAGAAGGAAAAGAGAAAGGGATAGGGGAAGGAAAAAAGGAAGGGGAAAAAGAAGGGAAGGGGCAAGTGTAGGTAAAGGAAAGGGGAAGCGGAAGGTAAAGAGAAGAGGAACCAGAAGGGAAAGGAAAAGGGGGAGAGGAAAGGGCAAGGGAAAGGAAAAATGGATGGAAAAGGGGAAGGGAAGGGGGAAGAAAAATGGGAAAGAAAAGGGAAAAGGATAAGGGAAAAGGGGAGGAAAATGGGAAGGAGAGGGGGAAGGAAAGGTGGAAAATAGCTTAAGAAATGTAGGACGCACGGACACAAAGGTGATTTTATACTCCGTCCAATGCTATGCATAGCATTGGACAGACAATGAGAACAAACTGAAATCTGATCACAAAACAATGCACAACGAGCTGCATACATCTTGCCATTTTCCATGTTCATCAGCATACCACTCTTGAGTGCGAATGCCACGGCAAAAAAATGACACGAGTTGTCGACACGTAGTTGTTTCCACACTAGCACTGGAGCCCAACATCCAACATTTAACAGCAGATTGAAGACAAAAATATGTCATGATGTAATTCGAAGGCCAGGGCTTAAACAGGAGCCAAGACTCAAATACAATAATTCACTTGTTGTAATCCAAGCTGCATCTGTTCAATACAAACTAGGTGTCTATCCGAGTCAGTATACCAGCAGTTTGATAGTTTTGACAGCTATTAAACTACGTGTGCCACAGTTCAAAAAAGTTACTGCAACAAATCCAGACATCCCTGTATATTGTGATCAGTGAGTGAGTGAGTAGGGTTTAACATCCCGCCCGACACAGTATAGATCATTTCTGAGACGGCCTTTGTGATCAGAATTTGGTAAAAAAAAGTATCTGCTCAGAGCCCGCACAGTTTATGCACAGCAAGCAGTGACAGCTGGCATGGAAAACACTGTTTTAAGCATAGCTCGTCAAAGAATCAAAGGTAAATCAAGTACGGAAAACGTCAAGGTGTGAAATCAGGATACGACACTGCAAAATACTGCTAAGTCATATTCCATGTTCCAGTTGCGATGGGTAGTCTACCCTGCCCAAGACTCCGGTCAGTCAGTCGGTTAATTGATCAATTAGAAGACATACACATAGCGCCACATGTTGTGAACAAATCAACCGGTGAATCTCCGAGATGCAAGTTGAATATCATCAGGTTGCTTTAAAATGAAACTTTAAAGGTACTGTACGTGTATTAAGCCAATAACATACAGTCAGTCACCAACAGCGTACACAAATACAGACACTCGCATGGACTACGTATTGTACAGCTGACGTCAAGAGATGTGATCTAGTCAGTTTGTTCAAACATGCACTCGCATACATCCCCACCGTGGTCAGCCACCTTGCAGTGGTGGTGGGGCTTTGCACCGATGATCCGAAAGATTTCTAAAATCTGGAGGTGAGGAGCCAACTAAGAGCTGACCAAACTCGTGTAGTGCGTTACCGGTGCTCTTGTGCTGGTTTCGGCTTCACAGCCGACTACGGCTTTATAGCCACTAACCTTGTGGTTACATTCGGGGACGCGCATTGGGCCGAGCTGATACGGTCTCAGCGCTGGGCAGGTATAAGAGCCTGTCCACCCCATAGGTAAGGTAAGGTAAGGTAAGGTAAGGCACTCACATACATACTGAAAACTCACTGGTTACACATCTCATATCAACGCAACCCCTTTATGACTGTACAGCGTACACAGGTGCTCATGTTACTTCAGACACCGTAATCGTCTCTGCTACTTACTGACAGGTCCATTTTCACATAGCTGGCCATCAAGCCACAATACAGACAACCAATTAAATTGGTTAAATGCAAAACAGTTCCCACAGTGAGATGCAAGACATTCACGTACGATACAACGATGTATGCAAATCCATTCGCATTTAAGCAATTCACGGTCATTTTTTTTGTTCTGTTACAAACCAAATAAATTTCAATAAGAATTGGAGTTTAACAGTTGACAAATTTTCAAAATCTCTTATTATACGCCAGTTTCAAAGTAAGCTAAAATTCTGCATTCATGTTTATTGTGTATCATGCATCAAACGAGGAATTAATGCCACTTGCATCAATTTCGTAAAGTTATCATGAAAGTTTTTCTTAGTAAATCTTGTGGAAATTGAGATATCAGTGCTGTGAAATGTCACACATTTTAAAGGTTTCACAAATAATTACACTAGCTGTGCAAATAACTAAAAGCAGAAATAATCATAATCCCAATTAAAAGCACTTTGAAAGCAAAGCCTTTTTGCTCTCAAATCTGAATCCAATTCTTCACTGTGTTCAGAAAAAAACACATCCTTACGTTTTCTTTTATGTCTCCATGGAAAATATTTAGATTTCCACAAAATTTTCAGGGAATGTTCAGGAGAGAACTAGTATTCCATCAGTGTAAAAGTTAGATATTGTTTGCTTTCAATGACGTCATGCTGACGTCATATTTTCGTGTTTCTAAATTATGGGTTCTACCTCTGAAGACAGACATTGATAAATGTTTGGGAGTCAGCAAGAGTTATGAAGCCGCAAGTTTGTGCAAGATGTTTCTGAACAATAGACACAGAATTGAATACTGAATATATGTCCGTCAGTATCAGGCCGTTCGACCGATAGCGGGCAAGTGGTCATTCATGCAGTGACACAGTGCACATATGCCTGCCAACAACAGCAAAATTGAGGATCTGGCACTCAGCCAAGAAGATAAACCACAAAAACAGTTCACAATGAAAAACTGTGTGACGAATTAGCATATCTTTGGGTTCAGTCATCACAATGATCAATTTATGTGTTTGAATATTTTATCAAATGTCTACTTTCAATGGTGAAACCCATAATTTACAAACACGACATGTCACCCATAAGCATCATGTCACCGGTAGCAAAGAACATCTAACTTTTACACTGATGGAATACTAGTTTCCTCCTAAACATTCCCTGAAAATTCTGTGGAAATCTAAACATTTTCCACGGAGATATAAAAGAAAACGTAAGGGTGTTTTTTTTCTGAACACAGTGTAGATCATGTTATCGATCACTACCACAATCCAATCAATTATTACTCTGGAATCATTATCCATCATCCATCCAAAAAATTCATCAAAACCGGTTCAAAATTTTTTCACATAACACTGAGTACATACAGAAAGACAGACAGAAACATAATTCCCACAGCAGAGGTCATAAACAGACTAAAATGGTATGTCAAATACACACAATTATGAAAAAATGTCCTCAAAGTACATATGGTGACAACAAACAGCCATAAAAACAGAGCAGTTTTGTTTCCCCGAGTATTACAGAATTGCAAAAGAACAAGACAGAACTTAAATATAAAATTAATGCAACATTTTTTCAGTGGTTGCGAAAAATAAATTTCGAACAAAAATAACTGCCACTGCAATACTGCATGACGAAATATTTATCGACACACCATAGAATTAGTCGTACTTCATGGCTGGATGTCAGATTTGGTGCACAAAGCAACATAAGCAGCATACCTGCCTCACACAAATACTAACTGCTGGTACTGCACCAAATGTAATCTCACAAAATGATACGCTTGCCCCGTTGTTGCCAATAACTTTATTAACGGCACCTCCACTTTATGGAATCATACATAATTTATGTAATACGAAAGCATGGGACTGTGGAGACAAATTCCGCGTAATAAATGCTGCAAAAATTTTCCAATCCTATCACAGAATCACAAGTTTAAAAGAAATTTAACGAAAATTGTGATAATCGTGCCAATTCCGGCAACAAGTCAGTACCGGTTAGATACTGAACACTTGGAAATCCCATGACATGCAAACCAACATAATGGACCAGCATGTTAGTTAGTCCATGCAACACAAGAAACAATGTCAGCCAGCAATATTGGTTACGCATCACGAAATCCAATAAATGCAATAAATGCATTAGAAGTACATTTTCCTCATGCCGGGCTGAACAGCTGACCACACATCAGAGCAACAGACAAAATGTACAAATGTAAATTAGCAATTTGGGAATTTATAACTGTAATCATTTTTATAAACGATGCAAATTTTTTGTCACTTGCTTTGAAATGTTATACATACCATACAGCTCAGTGATCGTTCATAAACGACTGTACTTTGCCTGAATAAATGCCAACCTGGCAATACCAGTAGATTTGTCACATCTGAATAATTCAAATGCCAGTGAAATTGTTGGATAGTCTAAGTGCAGAAATCTGCAATGGGAAAATATAGCAAAAGCATAACCTGATCGCTGGGGTCATTTGACATACGACAATGTCGACTGACAATGTCGGTCATCAAAATGATGGGGAAACATCGTAAGTTGATGTGATGGGCTGACATGTTGGCCAGTTATGTTGGCTCGTGTGTCGTGGGCTAATGATAAACAGAAACTATATGTACTTACCTTTTTGCAGATTTTTCTACAGAACAATGGGACAAAGCATCCAACTTATTTGTACAAAGTTGCAGAAAAAACGTTTTTTAAAATTCAAACCATTGTTTTGGGTTTTTTTTAATTTGTTTTGGATTTTTCAGGTTTTCATGTTAAACCGGTTTCTGTAAAAAAAAACCCAAATGATGGGTTTTGGGATTTCTACATGTTTAAGTTACTAGAGTGAGCACTGGAGTAGATATTCTGCACATCAAATAAATGTGAGTTACAGCAGTTTCGTCGTAAGCTTTATTCACAAATTTGTAAGTATGAATATTTCAAAAACTTTGCCATAATAAAAAATTTCATTATCAGCGAAACAAAAAACTACACCGTGTCTCAAAAAAATAATACGTGCCACTTTTATTTTTTGAAATATATGTGAAACATTAGCCTATTTCAATAATTTTCGGCATGCAACATCGCAAAAAAAAAACTCGACATAAACGACCATAGTTACCACCTCATCTGAATACTGTTGCTAGACTACCTTTTAAAATTCGGAAGTTGTAGTTTGGCCATTTGCGACAATGAGTTCATACTAAGTAGTGCATGTGTCGGCTCAGAAATGATTAACTGAAGAGCTACAAACATGAGTATCAGTTATCTCTCAACATGTCACCCGTCTAGCATCTCATCATCTGTATTACAGCATGTGCTCAAAATCATCTCCTCCAGCATGAACGTAAGCAACAGATGTTGGCACCACTCGTTCAATAACCGCTGACCCAGAGCAGATCACTCGCTGCTAATGTATCATTTCAGGCTGTCGACGTACAATTTTCAAATATATACAATTAGTGTTAAACAAGTAACAGATTTTCAATGATTCTGTGGTCTTGATGATTTTCTGAGCCAATAAATTCACTACCCAATGGAATTCATTGCTGTAAATGGCTAAACTACGACTTCGGAATTTCACAAGGTAGTGCAGCAACAGTATTTAGTTAGGTCGGCTAAATTAGTCATTTACGTCAAGTTTCTTGGTGATGCTGCGTGCCAGAAATTATCAAAGTCGGCTAATGTTTCACAGAGTTATTCAAAAAATAAAAGTGACACGTTTTTTTTTTATTGAGACAAGGTGTAGAATTAGATCAAGTGGTGGGAGTTTTGGGTATCTGGCACCGTGTTTCAACCCGGCAGTGGTATTCTTTCACTTGTAAAGTAAAATTTGTTATCGTAATACAAATTTATGACTGGTAGGCTGTACAACGATTATCAACAGTACCTCTTTTTATGGATAACTTGAGAATGCCAACAAGGCAGGTAGGTAACTGTGATTGACACACAGTCAGTGTGATGTGGGCAATATCACCCTTTGTAACTTTTGCTGTTTTCGATGTGCAAGTCCTTAAATGTTGCCATTAACAAGTGTATAAACTTATGTTTTATACATTTTTGTAAAGTAATTGTAGCTTTTATAAGGACCATGGAACTCTGATAATAATGTATAATAAACAGCCTAAAAGCTTAGTGTGGACATATCAAAAGGCTTTGGTGACTATAGTTGCTAAGTATGGCCTTGTTGACAAGTTCATTACCATAGAAATAACAGCATTGGTATCTCCATGACAATAAAATGAATTCAGAATTATTGTGTAAGTGAAATAAAAGTGAAACTTGCAATCTCAAAAAAGCCGTCTGCCTCGTAAATATCAAATTCTTCTGAATTCTTTCTTCTAAAAACAATTTGCCAACCAAATGTTGAGCAGGTCACAAATAAGCCTTAAACACATCTGACAATTTTCTATTCTGCTCAAAAAGTGCTAAGAGACCAGGTTTTAAGCAGGTTTTGAGCAAGTTAGAATTTAAAACAACTGAAAAGCACCTAAATTCATCTGTGTTTGTTGCAAATATAAAGCTACAATGCTGGTATTTTTTTATATTAATAATTTTATACAGGGTGAGACAAAAATGTCCCAACTTGTTTTGGTCAGAACTTCATCAAATCTCCACCGAATTTGATAATTTTTGGCATACAGATCTAGCCAAAATGATAAAATTATGTAAGCTACACTCATTGTCCACTGCACATGATTTATGTCAATGCACTACCATGCAAAATGCAAATGCTACAAATTGTTACACTGCACGGTGATTATCAGTATCAGATTGCTCACTTTTTTATTATCAATTAGATAGATAGTGCCATATGACGAAATAATTTCGTTGTATTAAATATATTATGCTGAAAGTAGCAGACAACAATATGTCTGACTGATGAGCTCAAAACGCATTTGATCCATGAATAAGTGCTGTGCATTTTGATCAGTTGATCATTAATGCCGCTATCAGCCGTGGCATCACGTCTAAGCCATTGTGTACACTTTGGGCATAAATTCTGGTAACTTGAAAGCAAGTTGTTACCCGACCTTATAATTCTGCTGAATAAATCACATTTTAGTTTATTGTGTTTTTAATAAGGTCGTAATATGTTTTACGGAGACATCAACTCAGCATTATTATCATTATCAGGCATTGGCCTGATCCGAAGATCGGCGGCCGCCCGGTGCCCTCGTGCTGCTCTCGCCAAAATGAACCAGAGTGAACTCTCGCAGTGGCAGCTTAACAACTGCTACGAGACTGCACTATAAACATTGCCGTTGCTATTATTATCATTTTTTTTAACCCTCGGTACTCCGTTCCCGAGGAAGCCTAAAAATTAACTACGAAATACAAAGGGGGGTACGATCATCAGTCCGTGCAGTCAGCAGTTATTATAATTATGCAACAACTTAGAGCATCTACATTTTACACGGTAGTGTGTTGACATGAATTACGTGAGATGGACACTGAGTGTACCTTACATAATTCAATCGTCCTGGCTATCTGTATGTCAAAAAATCATCAAATTTAGTGGAGATTTGACAAAGTTCTGACAAAAACAAGTTGTGGCATTTTTGGCACTCCCTGCAGAATACGAATAACATTATTATGACTAGAAATAAAAAAGCACCAACTGAAAGTTTGACCAGAGTTCACAGGAATGCAGGCAGTGTCCACGACAGCAGGGAAATCCAGTGAGGGCATTTTCGCAGCAAGTTCACTGACCAGCTATTTAGTTGGTCAAAACAGCACTTGACGTCCCACAAAGTCAGCAAGACAGATAGTTCGGTCAATAGCCCCATCCCATCAAGAGTTCGCAGAGCAACCTGATTTGCTTGCAAGATTTTGCAATAAAGTCCGCTTGAAAGTCCATTGCACAGACAACAAAATTTCCGAATAAACGTCCCTCGCGGAATGTTCATTTGCATTCTGCCTAACCTAGTTTTTGCAAGTTCATGTAAACGCAGCAGGCTAGATATAATCTGAATGTCCATGAGTACCACCATTCTGCCCAACCCAGTTTTTAACAGTTCATTCGAGCGCAGCAGGCTCAGAACGTCTGTGAAATAAGTCCGGCTGTTGTGCAGAGAACAACGCCATGAACCAACAGCAGCAATCTCGCGGCTAGTCCGAGTAAGGCCACTGTCCCCGCACTGCATCGGCGTTCGGACACCGTCCTTGCGATAGAGTCCTAACAGCAACTTATCTGACCTATTGGACGAGCTCTCGGCAGCTGCGGACAGTCCGGGAGGCGCTGGTTGCGACGAGAGATCCGATGCAGATCGGCTGCTGGCGGACGTTGTCTTGCCGGTGCCGGGGTCGCGACGTTTCAACGACTGACGGGCAATCTGGGCAATACGACGCAGGTCGATGTTCTCATCCAGTGGAAACAGACGACACAACTGCTCACCAATCGTTGGCTCCACTTCCTACCGTTGCATATATAACATATGTAACTGTATATTATACAGATACGTGATGCATGCGCTGGAAAACTGGCAGCTTGATTTGATCTAGCATCTAAACTAACGGAACTACGACCATTTTAACTGCAAATAAATGGAAAACTGCAACAAGTACTGCCACATTAAATCAAGAAATCAAGAAACAGAAAAGATAAGAAAGACACTAATATCAAAAAAGTGAAAAAAGAAGCAAATAAGGAATGCTAAAACAAAAATAACAAATTGCTAATACCACAGACATGGAAAAGCTGACAATACTAACAGCAGCTTGCATTGCATTCACACTAGCTTCAATGTATATAATAATACAGAGTGGGCCATAAAAAACCGTCCTCTATATTATTCTGCTTAAATTGCTACTGCATTTGTTTATATGGACAAAATGACACACCATATAAATTGCTAGTTTGTTCTGTGAATATTGATATCAAAACCTAATGAGTGTGTCAAAATGTTACTTAAAATAATACGATAGAATCAAAGCACCCCAACTGTATTATATCACAATGGTGGAACACAAATAGAAATACGTGCTTGCGTGTAGGTCTAAGTAAAATAGCGAAAACTTCATACGACAACAAGACAGTCAAGTAAACAACTGTTCATTGTGCCCTTCTGAATCTCTCTCGGAATTTTGCTGGACCCAGGGTTGCCTTCCTGGCTGCATATGAGCTCCGCTACACACTCGATATTCTGTGTTGTTCGGACAGTCCGCTTCTGTCCACTGCCGACCTTTCGAGAAATAGAGTTCGTCTTGTCAATTTTGCGCAGAAGATCTTTAACAGAACTGACCGCCCAATTCTTGTTAGGAAACTCTTTACAAATGCGTTTAGCGCCCATCTCTTTTGTCGGTGAACGAGTTTGATCGACGTTTTATCCTCATACGTCAAATGACGTTGCACTGTTTTCCCCACTGTGTTTCCTGTAGAGTTGGGTTGCTTTCATTCATTTTATCCCATTACGAAATTATTTGCACCAAATTTGCACATGTTACTCAGAATTGATTATATTTCAACGTGCATTATTCATTTTAAATGTACATTACTCTTGGAAGACATAATTAGCTGACACATAGCAGGACGGTTGTTTTTTATGGCCCATTCTGTACAATGTTGGCTAGAAAGTAATAAAGACATCTTGTTGAAATTCTACACAGACAGCTAAGATGTGATTTGTGATATATCAATGACAGAAACTTTTCATGAATACAAATTACATACGTCAGATCGAATTAATTTTCTATGTCAAGTGGCAGCACTATCTTTGACATCAGGAGGTATGTGCTGTCACAGGTAAATATTTAGTTCATTCATTGATTTCAAGGAGCTTTTAAATCTCCCCGTGACTACATGCATTGCACAGTTTACCACAGCAGACTTGGGCACTGTTTGTGACCGGGACTGCACTGCAAAGTGTTCCATTACTACTGTACCTGTCCATCACGTCCAACTTTCACCGGTTTGCCTTCATTCCAAGGGTTGTGGAGATGCTGGCACTGCGTGAATGGCAGATCGCGCCTAGAAAACAGCCACAGAAGGCAATACACTGCGGAGCACTAATGATTTTTTTTGGTTTTCTTTGAAGTTATACCTGCTGGGTTTTATTGAAAAGGCCCCTCGTCATACATTTTGGGATATGTTCATGGGTTTCAAGTTATCATAATGCTACTATATGTCGAAAAAAATACAGCATGCCATGCCCCTCCTTCCACAGGGTGCTCATCTCCCTTTCCGTGGCCTTTGAGCCCATAGGTGAATAGACCACTGAGTCCATGATGCATGGCCAGTGTGATGCCAGACCTACAGTTACCTTCCCAAGGTTGTTACCTGGCAGCGCTACGAGCCGAGTCGATACGGCGATCTTTCGGTCACTGTCTGGCTCATTACTGTTATGCTACCAAGCCACACATTGTGTACGTCAGTTGGATAAATATTCAAGAATTTGCTCATTCACTGCTTTAAAACTTAACCATAACATGATTTTTCATTACAAGTGAAATGAAAAAGCAAAATTGGATTGCATTTGGGGTGCATTTTTACGATCTGTCGTAGGGCTGTACCGAATACTGTGTTCATATTCCATTCGGTCAAATAAGTAGACTGAATAATGTATTCACAGCAGTGCAAAAAAATAGACTGAATATGAATAAAAATCATGTGCTGTCACCATTAGCAGCCCCTGCATTTAGCCTCAAAGACAGCTGCTGTCAGCCTGGCAATGCCAGGTGCACTACGCCCACATGATGATTTAGAGCATTCCCTTAGCCATTTACTATACCCACTGTCAAGAGCACAGAGCATGTTTCATCAGTGTCAGTAATCTTTGTTAGTATTATTTGTTTAACATAAATACAATTAAAGTGACCAATTTGGAAATTTTTTCCCACGTGTGTAAGCGATAAAAACAGGTGCCACCTGCATTCGTATTTTATTCGTATTCGGCCGAATAATGGAATAAATTATTCTCATTCGGCCGAATAGTGAAATCTGCTAGCCCTAGTGGGTTGCTTAGACGCATATGCGGCTGGCAATCACAAGCCTAACAAACTGTCAGACTGTGCTATCACTATAGCACATTAACTAACTCGCATTAAGATTTCACCACGCCATGTGCTAACATGTATGCGGTCATCCGTCTGGTGCCCACTGCACTTCAGCGTGCCTGCCCAGCAGGACTAACACCTACTTTTTAGAGTTTTTTTAATGCCCGACGACCTTGATCCGAAATCTTCTGACCCAAAGATTAGCACATGATTCGTCAATTACTCCTGCCCTTGGAAATGTTCAATTTTGGTTAGGTTTTCTGCACATTTTTTTCAAGTTATCAGTCTGTACGGAATGGATAGAAAGACAGGCAAGACCCATGCTGCAGCGTATTAGAATGACTGCATAATGAGCAAGATGTCGACTTGACAAAACCAAAACTGACAAAACCTGCAAAGAGTGACATAGGCTTAGGTTTAGAAAATAAGGTTAAGGAAAAAGTTAGGGTTAGGGATTAAGGTTAGGAATAGGGATAAGGTTAGGTAAGGGTTAAGGATACAGTTAAGATTAGAGATTCTGGATTAGTGTCAGGGTTCAGACACCCGGGTACACGGACCAAAAAACCCACCTCATTTAACCCACAGCATCTAACACACAATTCATAAAAATTCATGAAGACCCAAAACATTAATGACGGCTGGCGCCTCAGATTTGGTGTTTATACCGACCTTGTGCATCTTAATATATAATATGTATAATATAATATATTATATTAGTCATAAACCTCCAAAACCCGTTGGTCCGGCATATTTTTAAACCCCTCAAAATGCAATAAAACGTCCCCCAAATCCACTAAGTTGGGATTTTTAAAAAGCCCAGTGGGCTGGGCTTGTTTAAAAAAACCCGGGTTTTTCAAACCCTGATTAGTGATAGGGATAGGGTTTGCGTAGCGGGCTAGTTTTGACGTTCCAGGTGTCAGTCCGGGTTTTGACAGGGAACCCCGTGGAATAATTTTAAAAATCTTGTGAGTTGTGATACTTGCTATTGCAACAAACATTAACTGCCTGCCATTAATGAACAAATATAACTTTTGTACTCCAGATTTAGAATTAGCTACATCTGAACTGTTTAAAATTACGCAACTACAAACGTGTTGCACATGTTGGGACCATGAATGAATGATCGAGTTAAGTGAAGACCTGTTGATCCAGTCGAGCTTGAAGACTCCACTGAGAAGGCGAGGGTTCAGGGTCGGAGGGATAACCCAACGCACGGGAGGGTGATTTTTGTCCGACTCTGATGCCAGACGTGCATAACCTGAATCCACACGACGTCACAAGCATTAGACAATTGCCACCAGTATAGGTAAGCTATACCATTAGCACATTGATAACAATTAACAGAGTTTAACGCCATTGTAAGATCTTAATGCAGTAACAGAAAGCTACTTTGCCGCAGACCGTATTTCTCTTTTACCATTTCACGACCATTTTATTATGCTTAGAACATTTCCATAAGTATCAGTCAAAAGCAGTGAAAACTAGCAGAACTATCCACCGGAAAAAATCTCCCAAAATCGAACTTCTGTTGCATCACCTACACTATGACTATTTATATAATCAACAAACATTTTCCAGTGTTCAACAGCAAAATGGCCTTCTGCCATTTGATGACACCTAGCTACAACACAAACTAAATGCTCACTTGAAACCGCCATCAAAAATAAAATAATAACTGAGTGACTAAAAATTTGATTAAAAAATCCTTTAACTGTTCGACGACAAAGTAATCAACAAAACAGAAACATGGTTAAGTTTCTGAGAACATCCAATCAAGACATGTATCTGCACCTTCTAATTATACCACTCTGCATTCACAGCATGTCAACAATGTTAAGCCACCTACCTTGAAATTTGCCGCTCTCTCGTATGGAAAAGATCAGAATCACATTACAGCATTCCTGCAGCGGTTACATAATGGCAAGTGAGTAAAACAAAATCAGTAAATTAATTTCTATGCTGGTGCTCACGTTATTCAGCACTGCTGCTCATGGGCATCTTCTGCTCCATGCCTCCAACAATTATCAAAAACTTTCCCCATTCGCTAAATGAGAGAAATTAACCGCTAAAACGTAAACTGAAAATTATCTAGTACCAGTAGCAGCAGTAGTATCGTAGTAGGAATATCAGTAGAACCAGTAATAACAGTAGGCTAGCACATGATTTTTACCACATCAGACCAATATATTAAGTAATTCGCATAAAATCACTCAAATCTACGAGCGTTTAACTCATTCACACAAACACACAGCAGTTGTGCAAAAACGTGCATGAGTGAGCAACCAGCAATAAATACGAGGTAAACTAGATTTAAAAATCGGGTAAACCACATTTACACTCTAGATATTAATGATGCACCTGTCAGGGAGTTAATGAGATTTATTAAAGAATTTCACAGACTCGCAATATAAGTAAATGATATCTTATTGCGAATGGCTAACTGGCTCATGAGATTACAGATCGTGCCCTTCCACACACTGAAACTTGGACGCTACAATAAAAATGGACAATACAAATCACTAGCAGTTAAAATACACGGCATTCACACACCCTGAAGGCCTGGTTAAGTCTGGCGTCATTCTGAGGCATCGTCGACCAGATGCCACGAGCCTTCGACAGAGCAACGTTCTCGTAGTTGTTGCTCTTGATGATGAAGAACCGTGCCGAGCGGAATACGTACTTGAGCTTGGAGTCACGCTCTACCAGCCACAGACACACACACATGCCATACTCACCACTACTAGAAATTCTTCCAATCCCTCATCCTGCAACAGACAGCATTCCGAGATTGATGACTGTATGAAGTATAAGAGGGAAAATTATTAAAACTGCCATTACTGTAACATATACACAAGTCATTGGTGAGTTCTTACAACTTTAGGTTTAGGTTGTTCTTTGCGTTACATATCAGGTTTTTCTGTAAAGGTTAAACGTACCGTTCTACAGTGTGTCTACATTGTGTTTCATAAAAAACCGGAACCCTAAGGCAGGTCGGCATAAATTTATCAAAATAAGTTCGCCTAAAATGATTTTTCACATAGTGCACTGCCATTCAGTTGCGGATTAATTTTGCTTAAAAAGTTTGGTATGGGCCGAGTACCAGCTGCACGGTTTCCATGGCAACAAGAGCGACTTGTTAAGGTCTGGGCTGACTTGGAAACAAACAGACAATATATATTATTGTGGATGAGGCCACTGACCAGTGGAGAAAACGACACAAAGCCGGCGTCAAGGCCAAAGGACAACATTTTGAACATTTACTATTAACTTTAGTCGTACGTGTAGATTGCTTGTACCAACGTTTTTTCGATATTAAAGCCGTTTTCTTGAAGTTATAACAAGAAGTTTCAGGGTCCGTTTTTTATGAAACACAGTGTATATGCATTGCCTGGAAAGGCCATTCACGAAATAACCTATACTGTGTCGAGCGAGACATTAAACCCTACTCACTCACTTACCACTACCAGAACTACAATACACAGTGGCCACAGTTTTGCACCAACAATATTCAAGGATTTGTCATACTTTTCAAGTACTTTCAAGCATCTTTTCCAGACCTATTCCTGCAACACTTGACGATGTCATATTACACAGTTCTGGCATCATACAAGAATAATTTTTCTATTGCAGTTGATTCTGAAACACTCAAGTTCAAATACTTCAGTAACAGGTTCCATCAAATTCCAAAAGTTTCAAGACTATATCCGGTATGCAAGAACTGAGAAAAATTTTTTTCAAGCACTTTCAATGACCTGCAGCCACACTATAATCTTACTATAATGTGCGAAAAGTTTGTCTGTGTGTCTGTCTGTCTGTCTGTCAGCCCCCTCTAGTGCCTTCCCACTTGCACAGTCGGATCCCGACTGTGGCATTTGAGTCCTTGGGCCTTAGATACGTGCCCCCATCTTGCCTTCCACCTGCCCCCACGAGCAGTGTGAGGGGGTGGGGGTTGAGTTACCGGGTCTTCTTCCGCCACTGATTCTGTCAAGTTCATCAGTATCGTGCTAAGTTTCGTGGCGACATCTGGTGAATGACAACCACTTAAAGGTCCCAGCCTAAGGCCTGCCATGAATTTCATAATCTCTGCAACGTGTGCCAGCTCACGCTGGCAACTGCATCAGTGGCGCCCTCTGAACGTTATTACAACCGCGTACCACGTACTGTGTACAACCCCTCCCAAACTCTTGCGTGCATTCATTTCATTTACTTATTTACTGTTTCTATTCATATTGATTACGTTTTACTCTTTGTTCCAGTTGTAAACAGAATAAGAGATTGTCAGAGATTATTACTACTAGCAAAGTACCCACCCTATAGGCAGGTTACTTTGCTAGTAATAACAATAACAATGAATAATAAACAAATGTCACTTTATGTGACATAAAATTACTAAAAATATGCAAAAAAAATCTTTAAAAAATCACTGTGGAGCAAACAGTCTATAACATGTTCTTGTTATTTATTTTCCACTTTTCTTATCATATTTTCTCTTTTCTCAATCCTTAGTTTACTCCTTTTTCTATTTCCTTTTCTCTACTTCCCTTCATTCGACCTAAATGCACTAATGCAGCTAACCACCTTGAGTTCTTTTGGCCACGAGCCTTGGTAGTAGCTGCCATTGTCTCACGGACTTGTTCCCTAAGTCTAAAGCACCAAGCTAAAACTAAAATTTGGCATATTCACCAGCACTGAACTGTTATAGCAGTGAGACTGTTAACTGTGAGACTATGAGTACGTGCTTGTTTAGGCAACTACCTGCACTGAAACTAGTCAGTGTAGCATAACCATTAACCCGCTAACAAAACTAGAACTAGAGATACAACTAGACAGTACTAATCAGTTGACCAGTTCCTAGCACTGTGAATTTCCCAGGCATTTTCCTGGCATAAAATGGAGCTCATTCAACTACACACCAGTGACATCATGTATACTAACAGTACACAAAATGATATTAACAGTACTGTGATTGAACAACCATTCAGACAGCTGCTGCACATTTTTATTCGAGTGTTAAGAATATGACGCACTGTGACTGAATGTTGAATCAGGCCTTATAGCTACTCTTACTTACTTGTATTACAGCAGAATTTAGCAGTAACAGTAACGAAAAAGTGGGCACAACCTGGCCCATGGATAGCTGGAAAATGGCGAATAAAACAGAGCATGTGTTACAGAGATAATACTAACCCTGTTCAGCCTCGGCTTTGCCCTCTGGTTTCGGTTTCTTGCTTTCACCTACGCAGCAGCAACATGACAATTTCACACTGGGCGATTGTTTTCACCGTCTAACAAATGTGCCAGTCTATGCACGTTTCTCACGACATGAATACCATGAAACATGTCAGAAATGTGTTTACTTTCAAGTGCTTACCACAACCATCACTACCCATTCACTCAAAATACATACCGACATAAATTATGAATGACTTATGCATAATCTAATACCTACATTATTGTAAAAAAACTGTTCTTGCATGTCAACAATGTTAAGCCACCTCTGAGAAACTCTGAGAGAAACAACATCTCAAAAGCGGACTCAAAAAGCACTAAAGCAGCCTATCATTTCTCAGTTTACCATTGTCCTTCAAGCGGCTCTGCTATTAAAGCAAGTCTGACCGACCGACTGACAATAAATCTGTCACATCAACTCTGGCAATAATCATCAAAAACAGCAACAACAGTGCAGCAGTTATCACCTGCAGCAGCAGCTTCTTTGTCAGCTGAAGTCCATTTGATCGGTGAAATCTCGTGTTTGCGTTTACGACTTTGTTCATCGCCGTCTCCAGACGCAGCTGTGTCTACTACACGTACATACGGCAGAATATATGTGAATGTGCGAATGCATCAAAATCATCTATCAGCAACTGAACGCTAACAGTCACATGTCTCATACAAAGCAGTGCAACAAACTACAGAGACAGAGACAGAACATGAAACCCATATGCATCAAGCAAAAGTTAAAGTTTGATTTTTGCGAATTCTTTGAGACAATGCAAGCTGACATCATATGCAACACACAGCAGAAAATGGAAGTGAGTGAGTGAGTAGAAACTTAACGTCCTGCTCAACACATAATAGGTCATTTTGGGGATGGCCTTTCCAGGCAATGCACACATAAACACAAAAAAATAAATTTACAAAAAATTAACTTTTACAGAAAAATCCTGACATGCAACTTTAGATCTACTGTATTTCCAGAGATAACGTTTGACGAACATAAGCAATACTGGTACTGATAATAATCAACAACCCAAATTAGCTTAATTTCACACAACTAAGCCCCAGCTACACGCAGGAAAAAAGCTGATGCTGTTGCACAAGCAAAGCTTGACTGAGTTTCTAAATACACAGACATAAACCGAAATTGAAGCTATGTAAACATTCTGTAGTATCAGTCGGTACCTTGAGTGAGCAGAGGCTTAACGTCCTGCTCATCAGCATCTTCGGACTTTCCGTTGTCGGCTTTCCCGTCTTTGTCTTTATCATCGCCATCAATGCTTGCACCGGCCTCGCTACGTATGTCATAATCCTGCTCGTCTATGGTCAGACGCAAGTTGTCACGGCCGCCGCCAGACTTATCGGCATAGTCATCCATCACAGCCTCTGAAACATACCAAAACAAACATATCTTTTAATACTGCCAAACGTTATCACTACTTCACCCCAGAAAAGTAGCAACGACATGTGCTACATATGAAAAATACCAGAGTTGAAGTTCAAAAAAAAGTTTATCAGTGGGAGGGAGCATGTGACTTGATCACTAATCAAACAAGAAATTTGGGCTAATGCTCACGAGACGCGCAAAAGCTTATAGCATGCCCATGCTTATCTGCAACCGTTTTCACGAAAGACTGGCAAACGTCAAAAAAATAGCGACTTTTACGGGAGTACCGCTCTTTGATGCCCTCGTGTGCAGGTTTCCTTGAACGTAGAAAATCTAGACTTGGGCCACCGAAATCTATATTCAATGCTGAAAATTTCACATGCAGCTTCTCCATATCTATCCCAATTGATTTCGGCGCAGTTTGCTCTTGAAATGTGTCTTGTGGCTCAAAATTGCCAAAAATCCATAAAAACCCCTATTTTAGCGTTCAAGGTCATCCAAAGTCATTGAATTTGGTGGCAACTGAGAGCCAGTGTACGACTTCCTAAATGATTAATAGTAACCTAGGCCCTATTCGCACCGTTATTGAGATACCGCGACTTATTGGCTAAAAATCGCAAATTTTTCCAACCCCTCTATCATTTAGCACCCTAATTTGGGATGACCCCTTCGAATTTATGGAAAAGCTTTAGGGTTTCTAAAACTATAGTCTTCCAGGCAGCCAATGGTGAAGATTTCGTGATCCTAGCTTGCACCGTTTTTGACTGATCCACCCGTGTGACGGACAGACAAGACAGACGGACGGACAGAATTGCGATGGCTAAGACGCGCTGAAAGCAGTAGCTGCTTGCGTGCGTAAAAATGCAACTGAAGAATAGTGTATAAAATGCTCTTCCTTGGTCTCAAAATCCGTGATCCATCTTCTTTGTATGCAAAAACATAACACACCTAAAACTTTTTTGAAAAACTTCAAAAGAGAAACGTAGGTTTTTCCAGTCCGTGGCATCTGTGACTGAAAATGGCTGGATAATGAACATCTGGACTCACCTTGCTGTAGGGTTAGAACGATACCAAAAAAGCTACCCAATACCCAATATTATTGGGTCTTGCCGATACCAATACCCAATGCCAATACTGATATCGGCTTCCTGCTTCGTTTCCTGCTAGAACTAGACATGAGAAGTGAAGTGCATTGTGCTAACGGTGCTAGTCCAAGGGTGTTAACTAATTAGCACTAGGATCTGTTTGGTCTCCTTTGCTGGCCCATGCATTCAGCCCACCACTTGACTGGTGCAGTGTCCTTTCGCTCTCTGTCCATTTTCAGTGCCTCTCAGCCTATGCCCTTGCCATGACTTAGTACACACTGTATCAGGAATAGGAGACGTCACATTTGATCCTCACTGCAGGGCAGTAGCAGTGGCAATGTGGTATCAAATTACCTCATGCAGCACACTACCTACTAAGGGTCTGTCTCACATGCTAGTGGGCCAGTAGTGGCAACCACAAGAGCCCACAGTGGATGGCAACGGTGATGTGAATGTCTGTGACTGCTCAATGATCAACAACTTATACAGCTTACTCAGGGTTCTCACGCCTCTGGAAAGTCCTGGGAAAAATTCCTGATTAGTTCATGAATTAACTGGGGCTTCGAGATAAACAACGTGCAGCACTTACTCACTGAAATACCGAAAAATAAAATGTTAAAATAGTTTTCTGCCTGTTTTTACTAATGAAAAATTTTGTGCATTGGATTGTTCTCTGTAGGCCTATCCTGTTGTTTGTCTTTATATTTGAAGATTTTTTTATTTTAGAGGTCCTGGAAAAACATCTGTCCTGTAATATTTTTATCAGTAAAAGTGTCGGAACCCTGCTTGCAACACTAACCTACGAATACGCTAGACTTATAATGAGTGGAACTTTATAAACTTGGTAGCAAGGAGTCTTGCGCTTGACTCATATGCCAAGATGCGCCTGCTATAAGCTAGATCTGCACATGACGTCTAAGTATTAAATTAAACCAACAGCACAGTCTATTCACAGCTCTGTGTAAACGTGGACTGTCAGCATTATGGTGCCACTCCCGCCCGCTGCAGTGGACAGACCGACGTTCATAACAACCTAGTATCGTTCGAACCCTACCTTGTTGTCAAGTGACAAACAAACCCACCAGGCAATGCCTACATGAAAAAGCAGGCATGATGAAAAGTTCCAACAAATTGAAATTTCTTCCGAAACAAAAGATTCTATTTCTGTTTAGACTGCTTTACTAACATATCATATACAAGTAAAAAACAACAAACCTTCTTTAATCCGCACATCCTTAATGTCGAAGTCATCCATCACAGGCTCTAAGACATACCAAAACAAACATATCTTTCAATATTGCCAAACACTATCACTACTTCACCCCAGAAAAGTAGCAACGACATGTGCTACATATGAAAAATACCACAGTTAAAGTTCAAAAAAAGTTTATCGGTAGGAGGGAGCATGTGACTTGATCACTAATCAAAAAAACGCAACTGAAGAATAGTGTACAAAATGCTCTTCCTTGGTCTCAAAATTCGTGTTCCATCTTCTTTGTATGCAAAAACATAATGCACCTAAAACTTTTTTTGAAAAACTTCCAAAAGAGAAACGTAGGTTTTTCCAATCCTTGGCATCTGTGACTGAAAATGGCTGGACAATGAACATCTGGACTCACCTTGCTGTCAAGTGACAAACAAACCCACCAGGCAATGCCTACATGAAAAGGCAGGCATGACGAAAAGTTCCAACAAATTGAAATTTCTTCCGAAACAAAGATTCTACTTCTGTTTAGACTGCTTTACTAATACATCACATACAAGTAAAGAACAACAAACCTTCTTTAATCCGCACATCCGTAATTTCGACTTGTTGTTCATTTAAATTCTGCTCATCTAATTCATTCTCAGCATCCTCTGCAGTCTGCTGCCACAGCACTTCTTCAAACAGAGCAGCATCAGTTCGACTGCTGGCGACCACAGGCACAGGCTGGCCTACACACAACAAAGAAACGCTGCTGACACTGCATTCATCTCGCACAATCATACGGTAATGGTTGTGCCATGTCATGCCTTTCAGCAATGACATACAACATTTCCGAATGACCTGTACCAGTGGTGCCAGAAACACATTAATGGCATTAAGTTTATCTGGGTCGGCAAAGATGAAATAGACGAACATGGCAAGGAACTCAATGACAGATTCATGCATGCATCAAAAGTCCCAGGGACAAGAGACAATCATGCATTCGTTCCAGGTGCATGGGGGCTGAATATAAGCCGAGTATCAGGACAAGAAACTGACTTTGTTAGCAGCAGTGTCATCTGTGCTGAGACAACAGCCAACACTAAGCCTACCAGTCTTACACCCGGCACCTATGTGACCTGTCTACATGACGGCCATTGGTGGGTTGGCTGCATACAATCCATGTCCAAAGAATATGGCAACCATGATGTGGTTTTCATGCACCTCATGGGCCATCACAAACACTTTGATGGCCACAAAGGGAAGATGTTTGCTGAGTGCACATATCTCAGAAACTACAAAAGATATCATCCAGAAATTTTGAACACTTCATTAGATACATATGCTGAACACTTTCTGTAATTTTCATCAAATTCTGAGATGGTTGAGCTGGAGCCATTTGTTAAACTGCCATGGAATGACCCTACTGCTTGGCAAATTTCTTAAATTATTGCCTGCAGCAACATCATATATATGCAGCCCATACTGTTCGCTAATGTTTGGTGTACTATTGTTGACATATTGTAGTCTAAATCTCCCAGAAATGCTAACAATAACCCTAGCCTTAAGCCTAATCCTAACTGCTGAACCCTACATGATAATACAGACCCAAGTTGTAGTCTTTACCTGCTAGCCCTACCACCATAACCGATGTTAGTTGTGAAAGTAGTAATATCTTCGCCATTACTGTACGAATTTTGACACGGTTTTCACTGAACAGCAAAGAGAGAAATTACAGCCTTCTAATGGAGTACGGAACTTTGTTGTTTTTAGACTAAAGGCAAGTAAATTTTAGAGCTCAATATTTGAATCAATATACTTTCCAGTATATGCTAAGGCCTGTCGCCTACTAATCTATATCTAGCTCAGTCCGCCTACCTCCACCTGCGGGCTGATAACAAACTGGCGCGGACTGAGTGGTAGTCTATTATTAGTCCGCCGAACTGATAATATACCAGCAACTAGCAGAAACTAGACATTCTACAAACACATGATGTTGACACAAATACAGCATACAAAGCTGTGCACTCACTTGAAACAGATCTTTTAGCTTCAAGGTCACCATCAATGTCATGCAGACCCTCCAATGTTAAAACATCATCCATCAGATCTAACAATCATCAAAGCACTCATTCCGTCAACTGCACTTCAGAAGTTTCTGTTCTTACATGAAATGACAACGTAAAGAAGTCAAACATAAACATTGTACTTGGCTAACTGCAAATATTTCTACAGACAATGCTGGCGGAGAAGCGCTATTTGTAGAGTATGTTATGTTGAAGGTGCATTATGCTAAACAATCGAAACAAGCTCCAACATTAGAAACTAGAACCAAGTTTCAAGTGTTGTATGTTCAATGCCGTTCGTGCACAAAAAGCATTCTTGCGTGAAGAACCATAGCATCTGCTGGCATCTGGGCATGCTGACTGTGTGTGCATCGGGGAAAGCATACAGCAAACACCCCCAGGGATGGATTAACCGATATGCCAAGTATGCAATGGCATCAGGCCATCTGCAGCAGGAGGCCCTGTGGTGACAAAAATTATTCCTTTATACCAGTATTAGTTTGGTGACTGTAACTTTGTTTGCACATTGCTTTCCAAAATTCTCTAATGTGTTCGTCTTCAGACTTAGCTGATGAAAGCCTAAGTGGCCTAATGGTCTATATTTCATAGTTCTCTTGATTGCACTTTAGGTATATTATTGCTGAAATTATAGCCTAATCGTAAATAAAAGAAAGCGATGACGGCAGCCATTTTATGCAGCGAGGGAACATCGTGGCTTCCAAACAAATATAGCCCATGGAACAAAAATTTGTACCCCCATTTTTGGACACAAATTACGCCACTGCCAATATGGCACTTTATAAACACTGCACATGTAATAATGGCTTCAACTCTGAAAATTCCCAAAATATGAAAATTACCAACAAGTAATATAAGAAAGCTCTCGTGACTGGTGTACGTTTTCTCGCCTTAGAATGTTTGCACTGCTGTCTGACGCTGTCTATATCTAGGCGTTCGTCAAGCGGTTATTTGGCCTAGACCCAAGTATACCTGTAAGGATTTATTTCAAAAAAAGGCTGACGTTGACACACACAGCGCATAGAATACGGGTGGACGATGGTAAAAGGCAGATGTGCGAATCTGTGGATGTGGGAACGAGTAAAAGACGAATGTCGATGCAGAGGAGATCCGCATTTTACCCGTCGTACTCAACCATGCCTCTGGACCAATAAGCGGCGTATAACCGTGTATTAATTTGCCGCCTTTGGGCACCGCACGTTTGGGTAAATAGTACCTATGAAACACTGTTAATGCTGCAAAACAATACATTATATAGACTGAGACCCCAAGGAATACCGAGACCCCCAATGATTTACTGCGTGTCGTCGTCATTGTATCTTGTCGTTGTGCGTTGTCGTCGTCAAGTGACAGAGCAGACCACTGTTTTCTGAGTAAATGCCTAGATAAATTTGCGATCAGGAATTAGGCTATTGTCTAGGCCTATGCAGAGTGTGAACTGTGAAGAAATTCACAGCGGCAGACTTCAAATGACTGCCGTCTAAAAAGCATCCGCTGAGAAGTTAATTACAGAGCGAATGATTGAAAAATTCAAACTTTCATGACTGGTAATGTGCGTGACAACTGTTAGTCCTATCCGCACATCCATATTTTACCCACACATCCGCACTTATCTTCAGCAAATTTTATCCGCCTTTTACCAGTTGTCACATCCGCACATCCGCTTATTACCCATAGCCAATACCGGTGACTTGACTTCAAACACAAGCGGTCTTTCACTCATCAACGGCCCAATCGTCAACTGAGTTATTCAACGAAAGGGCGAATCGTCCACGTGTGATATATTAGCGTTGATTGCAGCGTTCGAAGGCAGCGTTGATGTAGTTTAAACGCTATCGGGTTAATGCCACTTTCTATTTGCTATTGATGCTACATCAACGCTGCCTTCGAACGCTGCAATCAATGCTAATATATCACACGTGAATCGTCCAGGGTGAGGGGGTGAATCAGCCAGAGGACGAACAAGCCATGGGGCGAACAAGCCAGGGGCGAATCAGCAAAGGAACAGGATGCGAATCAGCCAGGGGCGAAAAAAAACGGGGAGAAAAAGCCAAGGGGCAAACAAGCCAGGGGCAAAACAGCAAAGGGGCGAAAAAGCTGTAATTCCTGTTCACGCCCTCATGTCACTTGGTCATTCTTTTTTGACAGAGCTGAAGGTCGATCAACCTGCGGTCACAGTTGGAAGCTGGTCAAGAATCACTGTCGCTGTAACAGTAGACTTGAGTTCTTTTCTCAGCGAGTCATCA